>Ga0315331_10000082_pt1 | contig 50838 bp, 57 predicted proteins | sample M160m34915metaG_FD_203456 | JGI IMG/M metagenome (GOLD analysis project Ga0315331, IMG submission 203456) | Ammonia-oxidizing marine archaeal communities from Monterey Bay, California, United States - M1 60m 34915 | ecosystem: Environmental > Aquatic > Marine > Intertidal zone | place: USA...
TTTTGGTTTCAAAGTAAACAACAGCATAGACAAATCACAAATTGGTCAACCTCTTGTTGGACTTACCGCAGACGAATTATGGAAACAGATTAATCCAAGGCTGGACAGCACAGGAACTGATGATGCATTCAAAAAGAAACAAGGTAGAGTATTCGGAAAGCAAGGAAAGATTGCTCAGTGGAAGGCAGGGCAAACTGGTAAGTATGGCGTAGCAACTCGTCAAGACCCTACAGCGAACACATTTGATAAACTTTTTGTATCAGGCGGGTTAGCGGCAATGGATAAAATGGGATTATTTGGTAATCCAAATGCAACAAAAAATATAGAACTAGACGGAGATATAAAAGCAGAATTAGATCTTATTATACAAGCAGGCCAAGGACAAATATTACATCAACTTTTAGGTGATTTACAAAATGTATTTGATAAAACACAAAAAGATATCCAAGGTTCTGCAGAATATCAGGCAATGAAAGATAAAGCACAACAAGATCCAACATACAAGGGAGAATCTATTGTTTACGAAGATGACTTAGGTGGCCCAGAAGCAGAAAGATTAGATCATGTAGCAAAAGAATTAGCATACAATGACGGTGTTGAATTTGATAGGTATAAAGATGAATACCTTAAAAGAGCATATGATTTATCACAAAAAGATGCAGATGAATATAATAGCATTCTTTCAAGACCGCCTTCAATGCCAGGTGAAGAACCAGAGTATGGAGACCCTGGTTATGATAATCCAAACGATCCTAAAAAATCACAAGCATATCAAGATGCAATGGCACAAGGAACGCAACAAATTGCACAAATTTTTGGTAATATAGATAATATAATCAAACAAAGCAAAATAAAAGTTAATAATCCAGACCTTTTAAAAGGCATTGCTAAAAGCATTTTAAGTGCTGGACAACTTTTTCCTGCTTACAAATATATAGCAAAAGAGTTTCCTAAATATAACCAAGCGGCAATGGACCGTGCAACTTTAACTAAGAAAGACTATGAAACATGGGTGAACAAACTTAATCTATTTAAGGATTCAGAACCTGAAAAATACAGAGAATTACTTCAACCATATGGTAATGCTATGCCTTCATTTCAAAAATGGAAGGCTCAACAAGGACCTAACATGCCAACAGATCCTAAAGGTGCATACTACAGTCCCAAAAAAGATTTAAGCAGAGTAGGAGATAGAAAACTATCAGCAAAAGATCCAGACAAAAACAAATATCAACCAACAGATGACCAATGGAAGGCTGAAATGCAAGTTAAAGTCCAATATGGAAGGGAAAAGGCCAAGGCAATGGCAGATCCTAAAAAAATGGGTAACGAATTTCCAGACTATAATAAATGGTTACAAATGAAAGGCTTAGGGCAAACTAAACAAAACAAAGACGGAACATTTTTTAAAGCAGATAATCCAAATTGGCAATCTCATTTAGGTGGCAATATGTTTATATCACATAAATTTATAGACCCTTCAACAAATCAGCCTATTAAAGTTGCAAAAGGAAAATTTCCTGAACTAGATAAGATAGTTAATCAGTTAGTTGATTTAAATCAACCTGAATTGTTAAACAAACATAGGAATAAAATAGTGCCAGGTGCATTTGTATTTCATATAGGTGGTAAAAACTCTGGAAAGCCAGGCGGAATGATCAAAGCACAAATTAAAAATCCTGTAAAACCTGGTGACACTTCAGCAATGTTAGTTAGTAAGTTCAACAATAAAGGATATACAACACCTCTAAGTTCAATAAAACTACAAATTGGAAATGCAGTTCCTAAAGGTTACAAACCTAGAACCCATAACAAAGGTGGACAAACAGCAACTAATCCAAACTTTGAATTGAAATAAAATGAGATTAAATGAGATTGTAAAAAATTCTATTACAAATATTATCTGCGAAGCAGATGGTAAGAATACTCATTTGGAACACTTAGAAGATCATATATTTAATCAAGGACACCAAGGAGCCAAAGAAGCAGTAGACTATCTATACAGTTTACATCAGATGCTTGAAGGAAATAGTGAGGCTCCAGTAAGCATGACAACTAAATGGGACGGTGCACCAGCCATTGTAGCAGGTAAAGATCCTGAGACTGGCAAATTTTTTGTAGGAACCAAAGGTGTATTTGCACAAAAGCCAAAAATTAATTTTACAAATAGAGATATAGAAGAAAATCATCCAGCAGAAGGATTGCAATCAAAGTTAAAGATAGCACTAAAGCATTTAAGTAAATTAAATTGGAATACAGTTGCACAAGGTGACATGTTATATACAAAAGAAGATTTAATGAATATTGGAATAGACGGTGAAAAGGTTATTGCATTTAAGCCTAACACACTTGTTTATACTGCACCAGTAGATTCAGACTTGGCAAAAGACATTTCAAGTGCTGAAATAGGCATAGTATGGCATACAGAATATCAAGGAGGTCCTACACTAGCAGATACTCAGGCTAAATTTGGTTTTGACAGTAGTGTATTAGGACAAACGTCAAGTGTTTGGCACAGAGATGCACTAATAAAAGATCTTAGTGGTATAATTACACTAAGCAAAGAAGAAAATGTAGATATTTTAAGTGCAATCACAGAAGCAAATAATTATCTCAATAGTATAGAACCAAGCACATTTAAATGGTTGGATCAAGGTAATGATTTAATAGGTAAAGATTTTTTACAACAGTTGAAAGCACATGTAAATAATAATATCAGAGCAGGAGCATTTGATGAACCAACTAAGTTTGCACAAGGATTCGTGCAAAAATACATAGACTTTATGCAAAAGAAAATAGATGGTTACAAGACGCAGAAAAAACAAGACGAAGCAAATGATAAATTAGTTCAAGGAGTCAAATTTATCAGAGAAAATGCAAAACAAATAGTTGCAGTATATGACTTATATTTAAAAATCATAGAAGCAAAAATAAAACTTATAAAAAAATTAGAACAGATAAGACAAATTCCAACATTCAAAGAAACAGAAAACGGTTATGAAGTAACTGGAGAGGAAGGATTTGTTGCAGTAGACAAAATAGGTAACGCAATTAAGTTAGTCGATAGATTAGAGTTTAGTAAACTTAATTTTGGAACAGGAGCACCTGGAAAATGAATGACATGACTACTGATGAAATGATAACATACTTAGAAAAGGCTATGAAAGAGAAGCATCATCCAGATTGGCTTGGATGGGTAAGACAAAATAAAGTTTTTAAATTAAAAACCATTCCTATAAACTCTGTAGCACCAGCAGATGGTTGGGAAGGAGATCAAAATAATATAGATAATATGGTTAAAAGTGATTTAAGTAATGCTCCTACTATTGTGGTTCATAAAGATGGCACTATGATTGATGGCAATCATAGACATCAAGCATTAAAGAAACAAGGTGCTCAAACAGTTAAAGCCTATGTAGGCGAAAGTAAAATGGATTTAAAATTAGTAAATCAAGAAATATCTGAAGCAAGGTTATATAGAACAACCAACGGCTTTAAAAATCTTACTGGCAGAGACATTGCAGACCTACTTTATCTTCATACTTTGACATTATATATGATGTTACAAGATGATGGTCTTGAAGATTATGCTGTAGGATATGCTAAACAAACTACCCAATATGGACATTTTACTTTGATGAGAACACATGCTACTGATCTTTACATGTTAGCATACGCAGTAAAAAATCCAGATAACAGATATATAAGTTTTAAAAACAATCGTTCAAGTAGAAAGTTTTTAGAAAAATTAAATTTTGGCACAATGCCTACAAGACAGTTTCATTTCTTTATATCTAGAATAGGTAAACGTGGAGATAAAAGAAATGAGGCATTAAGTTTCTTTATGAGATTAGAACGACAGTTAAAAATTACAGATGGAAGATATAGAGGTTATAGAAGAATGGTATTAAGTTGGGGCAAACTTAAATATCATTCAAAGCAACTAGTAGTATCAAAACTTACACAAGAAATAAGAAGGTTAGGTCGTGGAAGTGAACTTATGAGTCCTATGACAAGCATGAATAAAGACCGAGGTTTAAGAGTGTCTTCAGATTACAAAGAACCTAGAACAAGTTTAACAAGAAGAGTAGCAGGAACGGCCGCTGGAGCAGTCGTAGGAAGATATGCAGGCAAAAAAATTGCACAAAAGACTGGTGCTAATGTTGATAAATATAAGAAAGTAGGAACAGGACTAGGTGCAGTTGCAGGTTATTGGGCAAGTGGAAGAAAGAAACAATGAAAATAAATGAAATACAATCAGATCAAGTAAAAAGTGATGCCGCTAAAGTGGTTGACTTAGTGAGATCTGGACAAGATATTAACCTAGCAGTTGATACATATAAAAATATTCATTCTGGTAAACTAGATTATGATGCCGCTTTTTCCGCCGCTAGAACCCAAAGCGATGCTGAACAAGGCAGAACGTCGCAACAACGTCAAGACATGGAAGCAAGAGCAAAAGCACAGAAAAAACTAGACGACAAAATAAGAAACAATAAAGCATTAGCAAAAGATAAAGCACAAAGACTTAAAAACAAAGGAACATTTAAAAAAGATGATGATGCTTCAAGAAAACAAAAAGCACAAGGAAGTGATTACACAATCGATCCTGAAACAGGGCAAATGTTTGCAAAAAAAGGTGCAAAAGGAACTTTCTATGGTAACCAATCAACAGGAAGTTTAGGCTTAGGCAAAGGCAGGCAATCAGTTAAAAAATATCTAGATGATCCGTCATTATTATTAAGCCTTGGAGCAGATGATTTTGATGATGCTATAAGCAGAGGCTCTGATATTGGCTCAAAGATATTTAAACCTAAAGGAAGTGGCGGAAAAGTAATTCCAAAATACTCTATACGTGATAATTAATCAATTTTTTCACACAAAAAAATTCAAAATTAGATAAATAAAAGTAACATAAGAGTTTATTGAAACTCTAATAGGAGATAAAAATGGCACAATCAAAAGGAAACGGAGCCGGTGTTGCACAGTTTGTAACTGGAACACTAGTTTCTAATCATAACTTAAAAGCAATCCTAGTTGACACTGGTGCAAACCTTCAAACAGAAGACGATGCAACAAGAGAAGCAGTTGAAAGAGCATTAGGCTTTATTCAACCACTTATGTATGTTATACCATCAGCAAGTGGTGGAGAAATTCATGCAGTTGTTGATGCAAGTCAATTTGATGCGGCATCTTTACAGAAGCAACTCAGAGGAATTGGAACTGATAACGTAAACAGTTACAACTTTGCAGGCGCAACTGTTACAGCAGGAACAGGAATGGCTATAAGTTAATTTTTAATTAACATAGAAAAAATGGCGGTTTTAACTGCCATTTTTTTTGAGCATTTTGATAAATATTAGTAACAATAAAATTAGTCAGACATTTATGAAAAAATTGACTAATTATTAGGAGATTAAAAATGGCACAAGTAGATAGAAGAGCGGCAGACTCAGGTGAGTTCATTGGTAAAGATGTATTCCTAAAAAGTTTTCAACAACAATCAGGTAACATCAGTGCATCACAATTAACATCACTAGTTAGTTCAGTTCAAAACTTAAACCTTACAGTATTAAAAGTAGGTAGTTTTACAGCAGGAACACAAGCAACTGTGAACTTTATACTAGAAGGTGCAGACAATTTAGCAAACGGTGACATAGCGGCACACGTTATTGCAGACGTCTCATTCTAAGTTTATAACTTATTTAAAAAGGCAGTTTATACTGCCTTTTTTTATGATAAATATTAGCAACAATATATTCGGGAGAATAAAATGGCACAAATTAGAGTAAATGGAGCAACATCAGTTGACCAGTTTCTAACAGGTGAACTGAAGCATTTTATTTTAGATGCCGTTGATGCAATTAATGTCCATCAATTTGGTTTTACAGCATCAGGCAATCCTAAAGGTGGAGAAGCGGCTCTTTCAGCAATGGGACTAGTAGCAAATCCAGTAATATTAAATACACATGCTTCGAATACAAGAATATTATACTTTGCAGTAGAGGTTGATGGAATTTCAAATTCCGCTTTACAATCAGCATTAAGATCAAATACTTCTTTTGCTAATGCAACAATTACAGCAGGAAGTTATTCAGTAGTATAATAAAATTGAAAAATTTAAAATTAGCACTCTCCGGAGTGCTTTTTTTTGACCCCATGGTCGGCAACTTCTGATAAATAGTGTAATATACAGGAGACACACATGAGTTTAACAAGAAGTGGCGCAATGGGAAGTTCCGAGGTTGTTTCAGGCAATATCGAGTTCTACACATTGTTTACAAAGTTAGACATTACACAAACAGGCGATTACAGTGACAACAGTCAAAAGGATTTTGAAAGTGTTGTTCAGTGTATAGGCTTAAGAGCAATGCCTGTGGTGATGAACGAACCCGTAGAACTTAGCGGTTCTGGGGCATTTGTTTTAGAAAATTATGGTGCACCAACACTTACAGGAGCAGGTTGGATTTATAAATTTGCTTTTGAAAGAGAAGGAGTGCATACTATAACAACTTTAACAGATGAATTAAATGGAATAGTATTGAATGCGGGAACAATTGATACAAAGAGTTCTGTAAATATGGAATTCACTAAACAAGATTTATTATAGAGATAAACAATGCCAAGAAAATCAGAGCCAGAACAAGAATTAAAACCTTACGTAGAAAAGGGCAATATAGAAGCACATATTATTGCAGATATGTTGAGGATAGAAAGCATTACTGCAGAATTACGAGAGTTCAAAGAAACAACAAAAAGCAGATTAGACAAATTAGAAAGTTGGATAATTGCTATTGTTGGGTTGACATTTACATCTCTGATTAGTATAATAATAGGTATAGTAATTAATTTAATATGATATTAGAAGATATAACACAAGACTTAGTTGTTGAAAACAGAATGGTCTGGCGCAAGATGGGGAACAAAGTAGTTCGTGCTGTCAGGTGCACATCTGGTCACAGGAAAGGTCGTGTTGTTTCTAAATCACAACAATGTAGTGCGCCAATCAATATGAAAAAACGCATGACAATCAAAAAGACTAAAGCAAAAATGGGTGCAAGGATCTCAAGAAAATCACAAAGAACAAAAAGAATGAATCCTGCAAGTAGAAGAGTAAGAGCATTAAACAAGAGAAGATAAATGAAATTTACTGAAGTAAAAACATTAGAACATTTATTAAAAGAATATGCTACACCAGTAGGACAACAAACCACTGGTAATACTGGTATAGGTTCAGTTGCTAAAAAAATGGCTGGACAAGCCGGTAAATCTTTAAGTAAAAAAGTAGGCGGTAGTGTTGGTTCTGCAACTAGCATGGCTGGACAAGCCATTAAAGGTGCTGACAGTAAAACTACTCAAAGGTTAAAAAGTATAGCATCACCCAAGACCAGCAAAGCAAAAATAACATTAAGTCCAACAATAAATGGCGAAAGAAATATAGCCGAGCCAGTAGTAAAAACAAAAGCAGGAAAAGTAGAAAAAGGTGCAGATATATACGACCAATATGGTAACTATGCAGGTAAAGTTGATTCACCATTAGGTGATAATTCTGCAGGTGCTGGAGCAGATGCAGTAGCAATCTTAAACAAGAACAATAAGTATGAAGTTAAAACAGGCGACGATGAAGTGTTTGTGCAAAATCCAGAAGCCAAAGAAGTCGATGAAGGGAAACTCAGCAAGATAGCAAATCGCAGAGGTAAAAAGAGAAAGATTAAAAAATTAAAACGCATACTTAAAAAAATAAATAGAAAAAGTTTAAAAGAAGCAGATCCAAAACTTTTTGAAATAAACTTCAACAGACAAAGTGTAGCCAAAGAGGCTTTAGATGCTCCAGTAAGATGTGGATTTGAAGCCGAAACATTTTTCTATAATGCTGATAGCAGAACTGCTAGTGACGATGTAGACAACATGAGTATCAGTGATGTTGAATACGAATTTGGTGACTTACCAGATAGTGCATATGAATACTATCAAGACTGGCTTCGTGAAAAAGCAATGGACGAGTATTTGCCTGATCTTATAGATAATTGGATAGAAGAAAATCGTGACGAAGATGAATACATTCAAGACTTTATGGATTCTGGTAATGGTCCCACAGAAGATGCTGTCGAAGAATACAAAGAAAATTATAAAGAAGATAACCCTAACGAATACGAAAATCGTGAAGAAGATGGTTGGGAGTTGGATAACTGGGCCAGAGACTTTATCAACGAAGAGTATGAAGATGAATACGAAGACTTCCTAAGAGATATAGCAAACGATGAAGACCATCTGGTTGATGATGCTATAGAAGAAGCCGAAGGCGATTATTCTATGGACGAGTATGTAAGCGATCAATATTATAGTATGAGTGAATTCTTAGATGACTTCAGTTATGACTACTCTAGAGAAAACGCCGGTGTCGACCAAGTAGCAGATATTTTACATAATTGGATCAACAAAAGCAGTGAATTCAAAGACTATCCAGAAGTAGGTGATTACGGAGATACTTATACAACAAGTGCTTATTCAGTAGAGCCTGACAGCAGTATAGAAGCAGACGAGGGTGCAGGGGCTGAAATTATATCTCCAGTATTTAGTAGTCCTAGACAGATGCTTAGAGAAATGAAAAGTTTATTTGAATGGGGAGAAGATCAGTTCGGCACTAATAACTCAACAGGCTTACATGTTACTATGAGTTGGCAAGCGGAAAAGAAAGATCCAAACAAATTAAAAATGGCATTGCTATTAGGTGATCCATACTTACTAGCAGAATTTGGAAGACTTAAAAATACTTATACTAAAAGTCAATATAATAGTTTACTAAAATACGCAAGTGACATACAAAAGGGTCAAGATAACAATCTAAAAGCATTAGAAAACCAATTATCAAAAGGTATAGATAGTGGTAAATTTAATAGCATACATTTTAAAGACGAAAGAGATGATTCGACAGGCAATAAACTAATAGAATTTAGAATTGCTGGTGGCTCAGATTACAGTCTAATGTATAACGAGATTGTAAAAGCAGTTGTGCGATATGCTACTGTAATGAAAGCAGGATATGATGATGAGGCTTACAAAAAAGATTATATCAATGCTTTATACAGAATACTTAACAAATCCCAAGAACCATCAGAAAGAGATATAGATAGATTAGCAAAAATTGACCATCCAGTAATTACTTCTGCTAAAGAAATTGTAAGCAAAAAAGAATACTTCGACGTTCTTAATAAATTAGAAATGAGTGTAACATATTTTGACACATATAAAAAACTGATACAACCTGATGCTGACAAAAAATGGAAACAGAGTATAAAAGATTATCAAAAAGGAACTGGCAGAGATCCAAGTTGGATGGGCGAAAGCATCAACGAAGACGAAATTACAGGTTATGTAGAACCAGATAGAGTAATGCCAAGCAAGATGGCTCCTTTAAAGTTAAAGCAGGCACAAGAAGCCTTTGGTCAAGCAGTAGCAATGTTGGCAAAACAACTTGCACAAAAAACAGCAAGAGCAACACCTAGGTCAGTAAATATAGGTCACTTTAGAAAGTATGCTGGAGAGTTAAAACTAGACCAAAAAGATTTAGAAAAACTTTTAGTTCAAAGCATAGACGATGCAAATTATGATAATTTAGAAAACGATAAAGAAAAACATAATGTTTTACAGCAAGGTATAGCAAAACTATTTAAGAAAGATATTATAGGTAAGGCTGAATTTTTTGACAGTCAAGAATTTGATATTATTGCCGATGGCTTATGGCAATACTTTCAAAATGAGGACGCAAAAGACAATTTAGTATTAGATAAACTTGCAGAATTATTTGTAAATGTTAATCCGAGAAACGAAAAAGATAAAGTTAGAGATGAATTAATCGACCTCAGCAAAAAAAGACAAAAAAATGAAATGTATAGATATTTGTCTAATAACCATAGTAATCATGTAAGGGGTTCACTCCTAGCATCAGATATGCTTAGTAGTAGAAAAGCAATTGAAGAACTTAAAGCATTCTTAGAAAAATATTCAGGTTACGAACACCCCGTAAGTAGAGATCATCATATTAACATTAGAAGTGATGATAATTACGGTAATGTATATCAAATGAATATGATTCAAAAAATGAGACAGAGGATAAGAATTCTAAACAGTATGCAGAAAACTGACCAAACAAAATATGAAAGCATTAAAAAACAGTTAATAAAACTTGGTCTAAACTATTTAGAAGAATTGAAACCATATGATCCACCGCCAGAACCTTACTCATGGGATGATACCAACGGAAGTGATATGATGAGTTTTCGAAATATGGAACATTGGAATAACACTATGGACTCCATTGTTAAATTAGGCGATGACGATGATACCACTTATAACTTTAGTGGTCGATATGATGATATTGTGTTTAGTTGTATTTGGTTATCAGAATATTATGAAAGAGTTCAAAATTATGGTGCACCTAAAGATAAATTTTTAAGATCGCTTATTAAAAATAGATTTAAAGCAATCAAAGAATTCTTATCTGGATTTGATAAAATTTTCCAAGCAGAGGGATTTGCAAATTTAGAAAAAGAAATTGCTGGTAAAAATCAGTTAGACAAACGTAATAAAGATTTTGAAAAAAATGTTAGAGATAAATCTTTAGCAGAAATAAATATTCCTGCTCATAGTTTTGTGTATATTGAATGGAGTCTTCAAGGCAATTTACAAGATGTAGATTTAGATGAAGAAGATAATGAAATGAATGATTGGTTCAAGCGAACTGTAGTAAAAGAATTACAAAACAGTTGGTCGCATCAAGACGGAGGAAACAGGTTAATATATGTCATTCCAGGGGCGCATTGGGAACAAGCCAAAGATGCAAATGAAGGATTAGAAATAATAGATAGAGAATCAAAAGAGGATAATTTTTACCATAATTGGCGCAAAAGAGGTTATCAAAAAATATTGCAAAAGTTTACAAGAACGTATAATACCAAATTTAGTAGACTTACAGACGAAGACGAAGGTGAGTATAAACTCGCTGATAGAAATTTTTACAAGGAACTAAATAGGTTAAATGTTGAGGTAACTAGAAAAGGTGATAGTAGAAGAGGTGCTCCTGGACAAAGTGATTTAATAAAACCTGAAGAATTAGAAAATCCAAAAAGCGGAGAACCTATTAATAGAAGTTCTGCAATGATGTGGGAGCAGTCTACAGAAGATGCTGAGCAAAAACGTTTTGATGCTTTTGATTGGAGCAGTTATCCGGAAGAATTTAAAGAAGCAGTTGCTGAAATGATGAAGAATCATACTCAAACACACGGTAATTTTAGAGTAGCAATGAGTGACGTGATAGATAAAATTAACCAAAAAGAAGTTAATATACCTTTGAAAAAACAAAACAATATACAAGGTATGATAAATGCGGCTGGTGTAGAAGACATGGATGGTGACAGTTCAAACGGTATAGCAAGTAAAACAAATTGGAGTAACTTAGCAGACTACTTAGGAATAGAACGTGGTGTTAATGACCAAGGTCCTAACTTACTTAAAAAAGTTTATGATCAATACGACGGCAACCACGAATGGCGACCAGAACCTGACCCAGATGCATGTTGTATGCCAAGATGGTCCTCCGCAGTTAAGGCCGCATATGAATATATCAAAACAAATTATAATGTAAGTGCTGGAAACTATTTTAGAAAAGATGCAGACGGTAACGACGGTGATAATGTAAGTAGTGTGCATAGCACGCCGGACCAACAAGTGAACACAGATTACGACAAAGCCAGAGAAGACCATCCAGGGTTTAATACAATGATGCAAAATGGTATGCAGAATTACTTAGTGCGTGGCCAAGTAAATGACCTAGTAGGATTTTTAAACAATCCAAGCAATGATAATGTTTTCAAATCGGCGGTTTTAAATACTTTAGCAAATCGATTTGAGGTCAATCCTGGAAATCCTTTTAATAGTTTCCAAGATGCATTAGCAGTTACTCGTAGACACGGTTATGAAAGTGTATTTGATAAATTTGAGAAACTTCCGTTAGAAGAACAACTTATTAAATTACAAAAAATAGACAGTAAAAAAATAGACAAAGTATTAGAGGGCGGTGTTAAACAGTTGGCTTATGATAAAGAATGGGATAGAATGCATTCTAGAGACAATGTTCAAGTGTCAAGACCTAATCCTATGAAAGTTGTTAAACCTTACAATCCAGCACAACATAAAGAAGCAATGATCAAAAACAAAATGGATAGTCAGAAGATAACAAGACAACAAGCAGAAGCACAGATAGCCGCAATGTTACGAAAGCCTGAAAATCAAGATTATTTTACAGCAAATGCAGATAAGAAAAGACAAGATAAGAAAAATAACGTTACAGAGAGTGTGCCAAATAATACAAAAGTAAGAATGATTAATAAAATATTATCAGATCATTTTCCAGCAAGTGATTTGAAAAAACAAATGGATGCCTACTTTGCTATACCTGACCCACAAATGTTAAAAGACTTCAGGAAAAGACGTGCAGAAGCAGGAGATGATGTATGTTTAAGACCTATATTAAGGAACTATATACAAATGAAATTACATCCTAAACTACACTCAGCAATAAACTTAAACGAAAGCAAAGACGATTTAATTGCAAAAATTGATGCATTACCTGATGATGAAGGCACAAAAAAATTAGTTAATTACATAGAACAATTAATTGACGATATGGGTGTAGGCGGAAAAATACAAAGTTTAAGTAATGAATTAGAAGTTATAGATGATATAGATGTTAAAAAGGCTATTAATCAAATTGCAAAAATTATAGCAAGTATTGAGATGAGTCCTCAAGAAAGAGCACAATTATTTGTAGATTGGAAAGCAGACAAATTAGTAAATGTTGACGCATTACTATCTACTTCAACAGTAAGTTTAGAAACTATTTTTAAAGGTTACGGAGAAAAAGGCGAAAGCCACGTAACTGAGTTAGTAGATGATTTAAATCAAGTAGTGCAGTATGGTATAGGCCCAGGTGAATTTGCATTATCAGTATTGTCACAGAGAATAGAAGGTATAGGTGCATCGTCTGGTGCTGATGATGATGGGCCAGAGGGCAAAGGTGACTTATTAATTGACGGCAAGCCAATAGAATTGAAAACTACAAGAAAAAATTCTGCAAGATTTAATGACAGACAAGTTACTGCATCTGATTCATATAAAAGTTTAGTAACAGCATTTTTTAATAAGTATGATGCAAAGTTTAAAGAACTTGAAGAACAAGGATTACAAGTTAGAGTGAAATCAGGTATGCAACAAAATCATGTCATGGCGTTTTTAAAAGAAGTTCCAGAAGCAGAAAAAGAGGTTGCTAATATTATCTCAAATATATTTACAGCATTAAATGTAAGCGGTGGCCCGATTGCAAGATACTTGGCACAAGGTGATAAAAATCAAGCCATGCAATTAATAGCACAGTCAAATGTAAATAACTACCTTGCACAAAAAAGACAAAGCGGTAACTTACTTGGAATACTTTTCTTAGATCTTAACAAACAAGCATTTACTTTTATTAAAGAAGTTTCAGATCTAGAAGGCACAGGTTTAAGATTACATGCAAAAACAAATTATTTAATTACAACAGTAGAAAACCCATTTGCCAATACGTCAATTGTGGATACAGGAGCATAAATGAAAATAGATGATTTAATAACAGAAACCGGAATTGGTTATTCAGACGGATGGTCACAGTTTTCAAATGCTGGTCAAGAAGCATTTAAAAAAGATAATTTGCAAGGCCTATTTGATTGGGCAAAGACTATATTTCCTGAGTTCGCTGAATTTAGCAAAGAAGATTTCGAAGAAGATTTTAGAAACTATGTAAAAGACAATGACGGCGATGTCAACGAAGGACTAATAGCATGGTTAGATTTTTATTATGAAACATACTATATACAAAATAAAGATGCAGTAAAAAATCAAGCAATGCAGAAATTATCACTTCAAGCATCCGCGGGAGGCGGAGGTGCTGGTGGCGGTGGCGGTGCAGGTGGCGGTGCTGGAGCAGGTGGCTCTGGTGGTGCAGGTGCAGGTGCTAGTGCTGGTGGCGACGGTGGCTCAGCAAGTTCAAGTGGAGACGGAGGGTCTGCAGATAGTGGTGGTGCTAGTGATAGTTCCCCTTCCTCCGACTCTGCTCCTAGTGATGCTCCGGCTATTAGAGGTGGTGGTTTTTATGGATTAGGCACTATGACAAGTCGCAAAAAGAAGAAAAAGAAAAAGAAAAAGAATTTTGTTTTTGGTGGTAGCATATACAAAGAAATGAATGAGATGGATTCTTGCCCAAGAACAAAATCAAAAGGATGCCAATGCGAATCATTACAGAAAATTACAGAAGCAGAGGAAACAGTTAAAGCAATAGCAACACTAGAACACACAGAAGATGATGTAGCAGGTGTAATTAAATTTAAACAAAAACCAGGAAGGCCAACTATTATTAAAGGAATAGTAAAAGGTCTAACACCTGGTAAACACGGTTTTCATATACACGAGTTCGGCGATCTAAGTGATGGTTGTGCTAGTGCAGGTGGACATTATAATCCAGACGGTGTTGACCATGGAAGTTTACAACAAGGACATGTAGGCGATTTAGGTAACGTAACAGCAGATCAATCAGGCACAGCAAGATTTCAAATTAAAGCAGAACGTGTAGAATTATCTGATGTGGTAGGCAGAGCAATAGTAATACATGCTGATGAAGATGACTTAGGAAAAGGTGGCGACGACGAAAGTTTAAAAACAGGTAATGCTGGTGACAGATTAGGTTGTGGTGTAATACGTTTACGAAAAGTAGTTGAAGAAACATTTGAAAGAAAATATTCTGATAAACATTTTGATAGAAATCAATTACCGCAAATTAGAAAACCAGATATAAGAAAGTCCCCATTTACTTTTAGAGAAGGTATAATGAATCCTTTCTTAATAAAACCAGTGCAAAGTCAACGTGTAGAAGGTTTGGCAGAATCGGCTGAAAAAGGTTACTTTGATGATGACTACAGGCCACTTATATTAGATAAAGACAATTATCTAGTAAACGGACATCACAGATTAGATGCCGCACATATTTTAGGTTTAAGAGAAGTTAAAGTTGTCAAGGTAAATGCAACTATAGAAGAACTTATGAAACATTTTAAACACAAAATAAGTTATGATAAAGTAATGGAAAACAAGATAAATATTAAAGACATGAAAGCAAAAGATTTATTATACTTAAAATTCAAAAAATCATTAGTTGAATCAAACATTCAAGAAAGAATGTTTGGTGTAAACGAATATGACATGCTGGATATGTTTATGAGTTCAGACAATGTAAACAAAGTTTTTGGTAGTGTAAAACGCGGAACACCAGATATGAAACATGAAGGTGTAAGAAATCTAAAAATGTATCTTAAAAAAGCAGGTATATTTGATGACAACAGAGGCGGCGGTCTTGCTTATAAAAATATAGATTTTGGTCGCATTAACACAGATCAAATAAGCAATGCTAAATTTGATAATCTTATGTTACATGCAAGAAAACTTGCTGATAATACAAATAATCTTACTGATGTTGCAGAAGAAATGAGGACTACTATACTTGATAATCCTGTTCCTTCACAAAATGACTTAACATATATTTCTAAAAAGCAAAAAGAATTTGTGGGACTTAAAGCACAACAAATACAAATGATTAAAAATATTAATAATCTTATTAAAAGTGTATTTGGTTTAGGAACAACTGCATGAGGCTACTTGAACTTAACAAACTAAATGAGAAATTTACTCCTCAAATAGAAGGCTGGTATGATTCTGATGATATGTTGAGTTGGATAAATCAAAATTATAAACAAGAAGCGGCAAATGAATGGAATGAAATGGTGAACTTATTAGCAACATCATTAGAAGAAGTTCAGAGATCTGAATCAGCAATGAATACTTACAAAGCAGGTGATGTTAGTATCATGAATGACTTTGTTGAGGATTTGCCTTTTGATATAACTGATCTGCAATATTATAAAAATAAACCATACTTTAAAACAGTATCTTCAAGAACTATGGATAGAGAATAATGAAACTATTCGAATTCTTTAACGAAGACAAGGACAATGTTACAACCTTAAAACCTCAAACAAAAGGCACAAAGTATCCTTTGTTTAGTAAACAGAACATTCAAAAAGCATACAATGAATGGGCAAATGGCGCCGAGGTAGACAGAGATATTAACATAGTAGGCAAAGACAACAAAGAGTATGTAATACGCCAAAACTATGATGATGCCAGCCAACACTTTGAGGAAGGAGAGTGGTATCTCACTAATGCTAATAACGAGATTGTAGATACTGAAGGTTATCCGGACCCAGGAGAACTTTTATACGACCATAATGCAGATGAAGAATTTTATCCAGATGATGACATAGAAGAAGGAACACGTTGTTGGAAAGGTTACAAGAAGAAAGGCACAAAGAAAATGTTTGGTAAAACAGTTCCTAATTGTGTAAAGAATGAAATGTATAATCAAGACGATTTTGATGATGTATTTGGAGATAGGAAATACAAAAATGAATTTGCATACTTAGATGATCTTAGAGATTCAGGTGCAACTAATATGTATGGTGCAAGTGCATATCTTGTTCGAGACTTAGGATTAGACAAAGCAGAAGCAGATAAAATTCTTATAAGGTGGATGAGATCAAAAAAAGATAAAGACGTAAGCGAAAATTTTGCAGACGGTAAAAAAAAGGGCAAAAGTAAGCCTGGTAGAGTAAAAAAAGCAGGAGCGAGTTGCAATGGCTCGGTAACAAGCCTGCGTAAAAAAGCAAAAAACAGCAGTGGTGAGAAGTCAAAAATGTATCATTGGTGTGCCAACATGAAGAGCGGTCGCAAGAAAAAGTAGTTAAATACTACTATGCAAATATTTCCAACCTTAGATGATTTTCCAGTATTTGAATTGTCTGGAGTCGATTTACCTAACATACCTATAAGTAATGAATTAGCATATGAAGAAAATCTTCTCAGTTCAGTATCGAATAAAAGAAAAGAAATAATCGATATACCTGACAATTTTTTAGAAAGGTGGCATCAACATGGTGCAACAATAGAACAGTTTATAACAGATCCACAATTACAAATTAATACACCTGAGATAGGTGCTATGTGGTTTGGAAAAAATCAAAAATTTAAATGGAATAATGACTACCCGCCACGCATATTATTAGATGGTGGTGGATTTTATATGGAACCTCATTTGGATAACCGAGATGTTTTTGCAGTAGTGATTGTTAATTTGCAAGATAATCCAGAAGGCTCTGGAACACAAATGATAAGTCCGTTTGAACGTAGACCAAGTATGAAAGATCAAACAGTATATCAAGGTCCTACCGAAAAAGGAACAGGTATTTTATTTTTTAATAATTGGAATACTTGGCATCGAATTGAAAATAATTCAGATAAAAATAGATTAATTGCGTATTACACAATAGGTATTGACAGTTTATTAGTAGACAATTAAGATAAATACTTTATATGAAGATAAATGATATTATCAACGAGACAACTTCAGCAGGTGGCATAGCCGTTGTGGCGGCCCCTCTGTTTAAAGAACCTATTAAGAGAAAACCAAGTGCGAGCCGTAAAAGGAAAAAACGAAAAACTGAGTCTAATAAGCAGTCTAGAAGCAAAGATATTCAATAAAATTGAAGAAGACGGCTTTACAGATGTAAATAGTATGTCAGAACGAGAAAGTTTTCTTGCAGACGACTTGTATAAAAGAAATATTCTTAAAAAAGTTAAAAGAGATAATACCATTGGCTACAAAATTTTCAAAAAAGAAATTTAATAAAAAGAAATTAGCAAAAAGTTTAGACAATATTGCGTCTAAAGTTGCTAAACGTAATGGTTATTTCTTTGTAAAAAATCAATTTAACTTTTACGATATACTTGAACAACATACAAAACAGAAAATTATAGTTGATATACCTTTCCAAAGAACTGCATCAGCAGTAACAAAAAGACTTAATACCAAAGACGATACACAAAACATTTCTGTAGACCGTTTACAGGCTAAAGTCCAACAGTTTCATAAGCATTACAACGATACAGTATTCTATAATCATACTTTAGAAACATCAGTTGATAACTTTAAAAAGCAAGTTGTATTAACAAGACTCGATATATCTATAACATATTTAAAGCATATTAAAGAAGACTTGATAAACTACTAATTTTTTCTGTGTAAAAATGATAAATAACACATATACAATATTAGGATTATAAAATGTTTATTAGAGATTTTAACCAAAACAATAAAGAAAAAATTGCAAATTTACAAAAAACTCTCAAGGAAGAGTTTGGTGTTGCATTTGTTCAAAAGTTTCCTACACAAGATAAATTGAAACTTTTGAAAGATTCAGCAAGCCAAAAAATTATTAGCATCAAAGGCTCAACGCAACAATTTCAACTTGAACCAGATTACATTAAGTATCTAGGAATTAGAGATTTATCTGCAACTATGTTAGCAGAAGGCATGTATGCTGAATCTCCAGCATATATGGAAATGAAAGATGCACTTATGGCAAGTGTTAAGCAATTAATGGATAGTGGTTACACTATGGAAGAAGCAAGTTCAGAATGTATGAACAGATACAGAATGGATAATAGATTTGCTTATGATGACGACCATGTAAAACATATTGTTTTACTTGCGGCCAAAGACTACATGGAAGCATGTGGCATGAAATCAGAAGGAATTGTTCAAGAAACAAATACAGAACTTAACGAATACTTGCTAAGAGAACTTGCTAAAGAAGTTGGCATGGAAGTAGAAGATGTAGCCAGTTTAGATGCTATTGAAGAAAAGTTAAACCTATTTGCAGAAGTAAGTGGTAAAAGCAAAGATGCAGTTGTTGGTTTCCTAAATGGTTTAGAAGAAGATGCAGTTGTCGGTGGTATTCAAATGTTTGGCAGAAAGATTGCTGAAAAGAAACTTAACGACAGTATTCAATATATGTATAAATTACAAAAAGACGGTAAGAGTGTTGGTGAGATTGCAAAAGAACTAGACATGGAACCAGAAGAAGTTAGAGATGCTATGAAGAAAACAGACGAGTCAGTAGAGGAAAGCCAAATGAATATGTTTGATGATATAATAGACGAAATGATTTCAGAAGAAGTAGAATCAGTAGATGAAGCAGAAGTTGTTATGGCTGTTAGAGCATTAGCAGACGATATTCAAGATCATGTAGAAAGACTAGGCAGAATGGTTAACGAAGATTTACCAGCAATAGCAGACTCTATGGTTAGCGAATTTGGATTAGAAAAAGCACAAGGCTTTAAAGAAAATGCAGAAGGTGTTTTATCAGGAGCATTAGAAAGTGCCAAACAGGCAAAAGAAGGAATGGACGGATTAGTAGGTAATATTACAGGAACTGGATCAATGGCAACAAGTGATTTAGAAAGTGATGAACCTATGGGTTTAGAAGAGCCAGGCGTTGATCCTTTAGCAGAACCAGATATGGACGTTAACGAACCAGCCGCGGCAGGACCTGAGGACGAGCCATTAGGCAGAGCACCAGTAGAGGTGTAACATGCTCATCAATGAGGTTATCCAAACAGTAAAAGAGAACTACTACGAAGATTTAATTGTAGCAATTCAAGACGAATTATCTAAAGGAGAAGTCCAAGATAAAGGCGAAATAGATACTGAAGAACTTCAAATGAGACTTTCAGAACTCAACTTTGATTTAGATATAGAAGACTTAATCCAAGCAGTCGAAGACAGTGGATTTGCAAGTAGCCAAGACAGTGATATCATAAAAGTCAAGGGTGAAATACCAGCAGACATGGACACAGATGTAGAAGACCCTAGTGATAGAGTAGGAGATCTTGCAGGCAATCAAGCAATGAAAGATATAAAGGCGGAGTTATAAAATGCCAGGAATTTTTGTTACGGCAACAGATGCCAGAACTAAAAGCAGAAATAATACTGTTATACACAGTGAAATAACATCGATCGAAAATGCCGTTTATGCCAATATAGACGCAGGCCTTTTGTATGCAAATGTAAACAATTCAACAATGACAAACAGCAACGTTTACTACAATGTAAAAAATGGCGTGACTACAGATGCTACTAAAAAAGATCAATTAGACTATGTTACAAAATACTTTAAAGACTTAGGCTATGGTATAAGTTGCGTATCAGATCCAAGTGCCAACACACATCTACAATGGAACATTTCCTGGTAGAGCATTTCAAAGAACTCTTTAATCAAGATAATAACTTTACTAATTTAAATTATAACCCACCTTATCAAAATCTTAAAGGTGTTTCTAAATTTGGATTAGACGAAACTCATTCTCCTGTAATTCATTCTCACTTTAAAGAAGATATAAAACAAAAAGAAATTCATCCTAGAATTATAAAACTTTTAAAATATAAGTCAGGCTCATATGCATCTATACATACTGATGACCCTACAGAACATGTTCCATTTACCTGGACATCAATAACATTAATCGATAAATCAGATAATCTTTTAGGTGGTGAAAATTTATTAGATGGTATTGCTCAAAGTTTTAATATAGGTGAAACAGTATGGTATCCTGCAGGCATGCCTCATGGTGTAACTAAATTACATCAAGGATATAGAAATGTTTTAGTTATATTATGGACTTCAATTTACTTGACAGAATAGCACCACTTCATATAAGTAATACTACATTCACAATATAAAATTTTTATGTTAAAAACAAAATACGACTACCCAAAATTAAAAAGAATACAAACAAAACAAGGCAGACAATACACAGATGGACAGGGCGATCCTGTGCCAAGTGTTACTACAGTTCTAGGTGATACCGGTGATAAAACAGCCTTAATTGCTTGGCGTAAACGTGTAGGAAACGCAGAAGCAACTCGTATAAGCACAGAGTCAGCAGGACTTGGAACTAAAGTGCATAATGCTTTGGAAAAATATATACTACAAGAAGACTACGAAATCAAAGGCAACAATCATATTAGTGTAATGGCAAAAAATATGGTAGATGAAATGATAGATAAAGGATTAGGCAAAGTAGATGAACTATATGGTGTTGAAGTAGGATTAATTGCACAAGGTTTGTATGCCGGAACAGCAGACGGAATAGGAATGCACGAAGGCGAAGAATGTATTATAGACTTTAAAACTGCTAAAAAAATTAAAAAACGTGAATGGATTGAAGATTATTTCATGCAAGGTTGTGCTTATGCATTAGCACATAATGAAATGTTTAAAAGTAATATCAAAAAAGTTGTTATTTTGATGGTAGACAGAGAGGGTAAATTTGCCGAATTTACTATCAAAGACGATGAATTCACTGAATACTGCAATAAGTGGTCGGATAGACTTACAGATTACTATTCTAAGTAATATGCGAAAGTGATAAATACATACTAACTAGGAGATAGATTAGTATGGCTACGAGCAACAACGCAGTAATTATTTCAAGGATCCAAAATAGACGTGGTCTAAAACAGGATCTGCCAAAACCTTTAAGATCAGGTGAGATAGGTTTTGCAACAGATACAAGACAAATTTACATAGGTGGGGATACCGACCTACTTGTCAACTCTGGTCTTAATAAAATTGCACAGTTTGAAAAGACGCCATCTGCTATCAACTACACAAGAAATATTGCAAACTTGCAAATTATAAAATTCCAAGTTCCAAGCAAGTTTTATGCAAAAGGAAATGTAACTTGGGATGGTGTAACAAAAACAACAGCATGGTTAGGCAGTGATGTATTTAAATCTAGTGCAACAGTATTTAAGAATTTAGATACAAATGCAAAGTTTACATCTAATGATTTAAATGTAACTAGAGACGGAGTTATCCTTGAAGGAGATGACGTAACAAGTTCTGTTTCAAGTGTTGCCGCAAGTAAAGATTATGCTTTTATACAAGGCGGAGAATCTGCAAGTGATTCACAAAATTTAGGTTTTAGATCAGCACCACTAACAACAGAAGAGATAGGTCTTACATATTACAGTAATACAACACTAATATCAGCATTATCAAAAACATCCCCAGATACAGACGTTGGTAACTATGTAACAGGTGTAACAAGTTTTTACAATGATGCTACTCTTTGGACTAATTTAACAAGTCAAGTTATTCCTTCATATAGAAAACTTAATGATAAGAATATTAGAGTAACTCCTTCTACAGGGATTGGTTACATTGGTTTAGAATTTGGTAAACATATTACACCATCAACAGATGTAAAATATGCACCAGGAACAATAGCATATACAAGTCCAACATTAGGAAAGTTTTTTGTTAGTAGAAATTCAGATATACAAACAACAGTTAGTAACGTAGCAATAGCATATACAGTAAGCGGAAGTAACATTGTAATTGCGGCAGATCCGTCAATTAAAAGTTATACAACTTCTGCACCAACCAATTATGTTTATACCTCAGGAGCAACTGCAGGTGCAACAACAGGCTGGTTAGGTGGAAAGGTCTTACAAGTAGTTGCTGTAAATGGAACAACAAACTTCACAGCCGCGATACCAAGCAACTCAGCAACATATACAAGAGTTGTTGAATCAACAGATACAGAGCATTCAGCAAGTAACATATCTTTTACAGCACAAGATGTTGGTTCAATAAGTGTTAATGATGGAATAACATTTTTATACAGCGGTAATAGTGCTGTTATAGATTCAGGCGTAGTTCATGCAGTTACATCTGCAAGTAGAAGTGTAACAGTAGATACATTAGCGGCAAGTAAAGGTAACCTTATTGCATTACAAGGTAGCAATGTAAGGTTTATTACTCATAGCACAAATAATACAAGTAAGCCTGTAGTTTATTCTGTTAATCATGGTTTTGATAACACTGAAACAGTAAACGTCTCAGGTAGCGGTGCTTTTGGTTCATCTATGACTGTAGCAAGTGCTAGTTCAAATGCATTTGTAGTAACAACATCAAGTCCTGTTACAACAGGCAATAGTAGTTTAACAGTTACACCAGTCTTAATAAATGGCACTATATCTATAACACCTGTAATAGGAGTAGATTTATCAAGCATAAATATTGCCCCATCAAACGGCGCAACACAAGTAGGAACAGTTGTAAATACTGTAAATGCTATTAACAAATGGCCTAAACTAAACAAAGTTCCTAATGCAGATAATCAACTATATCTAACACATTCTGAGTCATTCCAAAAGACACCACAATGGTATAACGGTTTTAGAATACATACAGACTCGGCCTTTACTGCTAACAAGTTAGGCTTAACAGTTGGTAACTATGATAAATCAGATGCTACAATTAAATCAAAATTAGAGAGTTGGTTATCAGGAGCATTGGCAGAAACTAAATTTAACTATTTTACAAGTGTTTCAGTAGGTGCTGGTAATACAGGTATTTTTGCTAATTCTGTTTCAAACTTTAATAGTTACAGTTTAACAATAGACGAAGATTTAAAAGAAGCAACTTTTGGTTCACGTGAAGAAGCAAGAGATTTTGCAACAATTTGTAACAACGTTTACTTTACAAGTCAACAGTCAGGACTAACAGGTTACAATAAAGGACTACTTAATTTAAAAACTAATATAGAACTTTTAACCAGAGACGCATTAGAGGCAGGTGAGGCAGTAACAGCATTTTCAAGTCCTGAATCTATTGCAATACCAAACGGAAATGGAAACAATATTTTAACAAATCTTGACCCAGATGCATACAATACGTTCTTTGTAGAATACAGTATGAAAGATACTAATTCTAATACATCTATTAATTATAGTCGTGTAGGTTCAGTAATGTTTGGTGCAGATAAAGATCAACAAGTAGCATATATAAACGATCAATATTCAGATAGCAAACAAACTATATCAGGAATTGGCAATGTGGATCTAGTTGTTTCATATGATGTAAGTTCAGATAAGTTTGACCTAAGAGCAAACAATAGTTTAAGTCCTTCTTCTTCCGTAACGATGAATTACATCGTTCGTAAGTGGAAATCGTAAGTTAGTTTTCCATGTTTGAAAAACATCACACTTCCCAAGATCGCCAAAGAATTTGGAGAGACTTTCGCAATCGCGACGACCTTACAATAGATACAATTATACAAGAATTTAGCCACGTAAAAGTATTAGACAGATACTTAGATTACTATACACCTCAGTCATGGCCAAACATTTTTACAATACTCTATGATGGGTATTTTTGTCAAACAGGTATCACATTATTAATGATTGCTACTTTAGATTTCAAAGGCTTCATAAAAGATGAAACACTTATATTGCCAGTGATAAGTAATAATGATATAGGCAACACAGGAATAGTGCTTGAACTGAATGATACCTTCCTTAATTTCTCACCCGGAGAAGTGACCCTCAAGGAACAAGCCTTAGAGCATGGCACATTGTTTCAGACCCATAAAGTGCCAAAAAAGTCAATTTATTCTTGACTTTTAAGTAGTTTTATATTACAATAATATTTAGGTAAATATATTTTTTATAATAAAGAAAGACCAACGGATTTTACACACATGCAAGTTAAAAAGAGAGACGGAAGATTAGAAGACTTAAACATAGACAAACTACACAAAGTCGTTATGTATGCCTGCGAGGACATCACAGGTGTTAGTGCAAGCCAAGTTGAAATAAACAGTCAAATACAATTCTTTGAAGAAATAGCAACAGAAGATATTCAAGAGACACTTATTAAAAGTGCCGCTGATCTTATATCTGAAGAAACCCCAAATTACCAATATGTAGCAGGTAGATTAATTAACTATCATTTGCGTAAGCAAGTGTATGAAACATTTACACCACCATGCTTATGCGACATCATTCAAGACAATATTGACAAAGGATTTTATGATCCTGAGTTTACGGAACTTTATACCAAAGCAGAGATAGATGAACTTAATGATTACATTAAACATGAAAGAGATGAAGTGCTAACCTATGCGGCAATGGAACAATTCCGTGGTAAGTATCTAGTGCAAAACAGAGCAACAGGTGAAATATTTGAAACACCACAAGTTGCTTACATGATGATATCAGCAACACTATTTGCAAAATATCCTGCAGATACTAGAATGAAGTATGTAAAAGATTATTATGATGCAATTAGTTTATTTAAATTAAGTTTACCAACTCCTATTATGGCTGGTGTTAGAACACCTCAAAGACAGTTTAGCAGTTGCGTATTAATTGAAACAGACGACAGTTTAGATAGCATAAATGCAACTTCAAGTGCTGTGGTAAAATATGTAAGTCAAAAGGCAGGCATAGGTATAGGCGCAGGTAGTATTAGAGCAGTAGGTTCTAAGATTAGGAGTGGAGATGCTACCCATACAGGAGTTATCCCATTCTATAAATTATTTCAGTCTGCTGTAAAAAGTTGTTCACAAGGTGGAGTTAGAGGCGGAGCGGCAACATTATACTATCCTATTTGGCACTTAGAAATTGAGGATATGTTAGTCTTAAAAAATAATAAAGGCACTGAAGACAATCGTGTAAGACACATGGACTATGGTGTGCAATTGAACAAACTTATGTATGAGCGACTTATTACAGGTGGTAACATTACATTGTTTAGTCCTCATGATGTTCCTGGATTATATGATGCTTTCTTTCAAGACCAAGACAAGTTTCAAGAGTTATATGAAAAAGCAGAACGTATGACCAGTATCAGAAAGAAAAGCATTCCTGCTATTGAATTGTTTAGTTCATTTATTCAAGAACGTAAGGATACAGGTAGAATATATTTAATGAATGTTGACCATGCTAATACACATGGAGCATTTATTGAAGAAGTAGCACCAATTAAACAAAGTAATCTATGTTGTGAAATTGACTTACCAACTAAGCCATTAAATGATATTAATGATCCTGAAGGTGAAATTTCTCTTTGCACATTATCAGCAATCAATTGGGGTGTTTTAAAAGACTTAGATGAAATGCAAAAAGTATGTAATTTGGCTGTTAGGGCACTAGATGAACTATTAGATTATCAAAGTTACCCAGTAATAGCGGCAGAACTTAGCACAATGAAAAGACGTCCACTAGGTGTTGGTATTATTAACTTTGCATATTGGTTAGCAAAAAATGATAGCAATTATCAAGAACCGAATTTAGAGTTAGTAGACGAATGGGCAGAAGCATGGAGTTATGGACTTATAAAAGCAAGTGCCGATTTGGCAGTTGAAAAAGGTGCAATATCAGGTAACATGGAAACAAAATACGGCCATGGTATTACTCCTAATCAAACATACAAAGTAGAAGTAAATGAACTTATTAAACACAAAGAACGTATGGATTGGAAAGGATTGCGTAAGCAATTAGCAGATACAGGAATAAGAAACTCCACTTTGATGGCTATTATGCCAGCAGAAACGTCTGCTCAGATAAGTAACAGCACGAACGGAATTGAGCCGCCACGTAGTTATGTAAGCATTAAGCAAAGTAAACATGGTGTGCTGAAGCAAGTAGTTCCTGGATATCCAAGATTAAAAAACAAATACGATCTATTGTGGGATCAAAAATCACCGGAAGGTTATTTAAAAATAATGGCAGTCCTGCAAAAATATATTGACCAAGGCATTTCGGTAAATACATCATACAATCCGGAACACTACGAAGACGAAAAAGTTCCTATGAGTATGCTTATCCAAGATGTATTAATGTTTTATAAGTATGGCGGTAAACAGTTATACTACAACAACACATTTGATGGACAAGGCGAAATAGATATTAATAAAAAAGAAGTAGAACAACCAATGTTCGTCACTACAGAAATTATAGATGACGAAGACTGTGAGAGTTGTAAAATTTGAAGAAAAAATTGAGTGTATTAGACGTAAAAAATAAATCCGATCATACTAAAGCAAACATGTTTCTTGACGAAAATGGTGGCTTAGGTATGCAAAGATTTGATGTGATCAAATATAAGCAGTTTGAAAAATTAACTGATAAACAGTTAGGATTCTTTTGGCGTCCAGAAGAAGTTGATATTCTAAAAGATGCAACTGACTTTAAAAATTTAACAGACTTTGAACAGCACATTTTTACTAGTAATTTAAAAAGACAAATATTACTAGATAGTGTCCAAGGACGTTCACCTAATCTTGCATTACTACCCATTGTTAGTTTACCTGAGTTAGAAGCCTGGATTGAGACATGGGCATTCTCAGAAACTATCCACAGTAGAAGTTATTCACACATTATTAGAAATGTATATTCTAATCCAAGTAAAGTGTTTGATGATATGTTAGAGATGGAAGAAATAGTAAATTGTGCAGATAGTATTACAGAAAAATACGATGAACTTATAGAATTTAATGAACTAAGAAATAAAGGTTATAAGTCTTATAACGAATACGAACATAAAAAAGCAATATGGTTATGCTTAATGAGTGTAAACATATTAGAAGGTGTTCGCTTTTATGTTTCATTTGCTTGTAGTTGGGCATTTGCAGAACTTAAAAAAATGGAAGGCAATGCTAAGATTATTAAACTAATTGCTAGAGATGAAAACGTCCATTTAGCCAGCACACAGCAAATGTTAAAATTACTTCCACTAGAAGATAAAGACTTTGCAAAAATAAAAGAAGAAACATATGAAGAAGTTACCCAAATGTATTTAGATGCAGTTGCACAAGAAAAAGAATGGGCAGACTATTTGTTTAAAGACGGAAGTATTATTGGACTTAATGCAGAACTACTCAAACAGTATGTAGAATTTATTGCAGGTAAAAGAATGCATGCCGTAGGACAAGAAAAAATATTTAACACAGGCACAAACCCTCTTCCTTGGACGCAACAATGGATTGCAGGTGGTAGTGTTCAAGTTGCACCACAAGAAACTGAAATTAGTTCTTACGTTATTGGCGGAACTAAACAAGACGTAGAAAAAGATACGTTTAAAGGTTTCAGTTTATAATATACAAAATTAATCCCCCACATAAATATTAGCATGTATAATTTACAAGACGATCTCGGAAAAGTAAAATCTGTTAAACTTACAAATGGTGTTGAAGTTATTGCAACATTACTGGCCGCTGAAGATGATTATATTAATTTAGGAGAGCCTAGAGTAGTTGTTATCAATGACGACGAACTTGCATTGATTCCTTATATTTTTACAGGATCATCTGAAGAAGTAGTTGTTAGATTTACAGAAGTTCAAGCAATAGTAGACACTTTAGAACAGAGTGCAAAAGATTACGAAAGCATCATAGAAGGCAAAGAAGATTAGTATAGATAAATACTAATATGCCAAGTATAGCAAGAGTTCAAACAGATAATGCACAAGGAGTCATTACAGGTCCTGGTGCTCCCACAGTAAAAGCAGACAACAAAAAAGTATCAGTAGAAAACGATAAAGTTGCTGGTCACGGAGATGCTCCTCATTCTGCACCAACATTAACATCTAATTATTCAAGCACAGTAAAAGCAAATAACAAATATGTTGCAAAAAATGGAACTATAGCCACATGTGGGCATAGTGTTAGTTCCGAATCGACTGTAAAAGTGGATTAACAAATGGCCAATTTACTTTCTGTAAGAGGCCCGCATTCAAGAAGCACTAACAACAATTTAAGAGTCCAATGGAATATGGGAAACCCATGTAATTACGAATGTAGTTATTGCCCTCCAATACTACACGATGGCTCTAAACCTTGGTTTAAAAGTCAGGTATATATTGACACCATTGAACGACTAAACATGCATTACACGGCGTTAAACAAAGTCTTAGACTATGAATTAATAGGTGGAGAAGTAACTGTTATACCTGGATTTGAAGATATTATACGCAAAATACGAGAGTCAGGAGCAAGGTCTTTAGTGTTTACAAACGGTGGCAGAACAGTTAATTGGTGGTCTAAAGCAAAGTATTACTTAGACTCTATAGTATATACATATCACCCTTTAAGCCAGGATAAAGAGCATTTTAAGGCGGTTTTAAACGAAATAAAAGACTTTGTGCATGTTGATATTAACATAGCCGGTATAGGCGGCAGAGTCGACGAATTAGGCGTCTTAACAGAAGAGATTAGAGACCTTTTTAAAGACTGTAAACGTAATAACTATGATAGTATCAGTATATGTGTTAAAACCATGTATAAGAAGTTACTAGGCGCCCGTAGTAAGCAAGAAACATATTGGGAATACACAGACAGCGAGTTAGAAGTTTTAAGCAGACCAGGTATTAAACCACGTCCTGCACCGCCACCAGATCCTAATGCTCCAGCACCTACGCCACCAGATCCTAAAACATATATGACAGAGTTTTTATATGATGATGGAACTGCGAAATATGTGCAAAATCATCAGATAATAAATGAAAGATTAAATCAGTTTTATGGTATGAGATGCCATTTAGGAACGGAAAGCCTAAACATAGATGCTACAGGTAATATGTATAGTAGTTGGTGTGGTGCAATTAATTTTGGTAATATTGCTGATAAAGAATGGAATCTTCCTGAAGTAGGTTTTGTTTGTCCATTAAGTAATTGCAATAATCTAAGTGATATATCAATTACTAAGACCGCTATCGATATGGTATAATTGTCTACCCATTAATGTTGTTAAAACATAATATACTTTCTTTTCGTATTCATAATCTAAATTAAAAGCCTGTAATTCCCAATCATCGCAAAGTGCATTAGAAAAAATTTGCATTTCTTCATAATTATAAAACACATGTCCTGTAACTGATAGATATATGTCCTCTTGTTGCTCCATTTCAAATGCTTTTGCATTAGGTAATACAAAATTATCAGGATTGTCTAATATACTTTTACCTTTTATTTTTTTAACAAAGTGCTTGAGGTAATGATACCCTTGTAAAGATTTTTCTAGTGTTGGTTTGTTCGAATCCACAGTATGCACATCATACAACCATTTACCTTCTTCATTAACAATGTTACTCATGTCTCCAGCAATACAATCTCCATCGTGTTCATACACTTTGTCGAAAAGTTCTTTCATGTATTTTAAATCTAATTTATTATGTTTAAATTTTATAAACTGTATTTGTTTATTTTTAACAGCATCAATATTAGCCTTAACAATTTTCCAATCAGCATTTAAAAATACTTTATCAACAATTCCTGTTGTTTTAAATACAAAATATGCTCCTAAGTCACTAAGGCTTTTATATAAATTAATATCGCCCATACCATATGTTACTATTGTAGATGATATGTGATGGCTTGTTAAAAATGATACAACTTTTTCTATATCTGTGTAACACATAGGATCGCCAAAAACAGAAACAAAGTCTACATGATCAATGTCATTTAACGATGAAATGTAATCTATAAGAGAATTAGAATCTAGTTGATAGTTTATATTACGTTTGCCAAATCTATGGTTTACCCATTGTCCTTGTGCTGACAAAGGATTAAATACTATCGAATCAGTTGTTGTGTCTATTATTAAGTTCATAAAAAAAGCACTAATATTTAGTGCTTCTTTTAAATGTTTTTTAGAACTATTGGTTACGGTTTCTGAGGTCCTGTTGGAGCCACAGCATATGATATAACTGCTTCGTAATCATTTGCTTCATCATCGTAATAATATTCGTCTGCAACGTTTAGATCGTTAGCATTACCGCCATTTGCGTAAACACCAATTGAATATTCTTCAACTATTGTTTTACTGCCTACTGTTCCTTTAACTGCAAAGTTGTATATGCCTGGTGCTATACTATTTGGAGCAAGTGTTGAATTGGATGTATCTGCTGTAACTATACCAGTGCCTGTATTAAATGTCATCCATGGTGACAAAGGACTAAAGTCAATTACTGCAACATTACTTGCTGAACCACTTATGTTAATGTTTACATTTGCACTTGAACCATATTCAATATCAAATAATCTACCTGATGGATGTGATGCAAATGAAACGTCTGTTGATTGTGGAGCATAAGCAAGTGAGAAACTAACATTTCCTGAATCTAATGATTTGCCTGAATCAAATGTTAAGTCAGTATATTTTAAAAGTGTAGTAGTGCTGTCTGAAGAGTTTGAAGTCTGCCTTGCGTAAATATGCCCTTCTGTTACTAATGTTGATTTAATTTGGTTTGCAGATTGTGAACTATATATGTCAATATATTGAGCACAAATACCTGATGTAATTGCAGTAGAAACAGAAGTTCCGTCTTGCCATACATAGTTTGCAACATTACTGCTGTCTGCAATCATTACGTCTTTACCTATTGCAAAGATATCAAGTTTAGCATTTGTATTAACTGATCTTTCTAAATCGATATTTGCTGAAGTATCTACAATCGGTCTATTAGTAATATCCATTACTTTATAACTATTATCTATAGCACCTACAGTAATAACTGTATCTAAACCACCCGGTGTAAAGTTATCTACTTCACCACCATCATTACCTGCGGCCGCTATAACAATAAGGCCATCATCTAACATATCATTAAGAGTATCATCAATTAATTGGCTCTTAGTCATAGTAAATGGCATACAAACAACTTTTGGATCTGAGGCATCGTTTGCCGCATGGTGAACTGCGACTGAATCTAAAGCAGAAACAACTTCACCAACTGATATGTTTCCTGCTCCTTCGTTAAACATTTTGACATTAAACAAAGTTGCATCTGGAGATGAACCTATGTTGTCACCTACTATAAGACTTGCCATTGCTGTTCCGTGGCCATTTGTGTCTGCAAAGCCAGTTGCAATAGATGTATTATATAGGTTTGTGATAGTTGAACTACCGAATTCGTTATGTGATGCATTAATTCCTGTATCTAATAGGTAAATCTTTGCATTTGTTCCTGTGCTTTGAGGACTCCATGCAGGTGCCCCACTTGCGTCAATGCCGTGTTGTTTAAGAAAAGTGTTGTTTGCCGTTGCTATAGATAAGTTACTTGTAACTTCATCTGCTTCTAACTGACTACTTTTCAATCCGTTAATTGCCGCAACTTGTTCCTGTGTTCCTTCAACTTTATAACTTCCTAACATTTTATAGTTAGTTGTTATCGATGCACCGGCATTAGTAATAGCAGTATTACATTGATCAGATGTAGAGTGAACTGCCTTATTAATTTTGATGATATATGATGCCATTTAAAACTCCAATTGTAAGTTTGATATTATAAGTATATTTATCACTATTTAGAAGATAATTTAACTTACTTGGTATTTATATGAATTTCACTTTAGGACACCCAAATTCTGTTTTACTACAGGACCGTATGTGTGTTTACACTATTAAAAAGCCTGAAGATAATTTATCTCTATTAGAAAGATATCATAACGAATTAAAAGAATTCGATGGTTGCACCTTGATGTTAAGTGGCGGAACAGACAGCCAATTTATGTTAAGACTGCTAACACATTTTAACATAAAATTTATACCAATTACATATAAAACAACATGGAAAGGCGGTGTTGTAAATACTGACGATGTAATATATGCTCAAGAAGTAGCAAACAAATTTAGTCTTGATTTAGAGGTTATAGATTTTGATTTAAAAGAATTTTACGACAGCAACCAACACATGAGAGTTGGAAAAAAGTTTAATACATCTAGTCCACAGGTTGCTATGCATTTAGAATTTATAGACAGATATATACCCCCTAATAGCAAACTGGTTATGGGCGGCGACATGCCTTACTTGATCTATAACCAAGCAGGTAGTGAACATAACAATTATACTGGATTAGACTATTTGGTTGCAGAGACTCCTAGAATATTAGTTAATACTATAAAACCTTATCATAATATTTGTGAAAACAAAGGCATACAGTTTATTAAAAACATATCTTATTGCTCTCCTGAAGCAGTATATCAAATATTAGATCAGCAAATCAAAATAGTAGAAGAACAAAAAATTCATGTAGAGTTTAACGACAAAGAGCCTCAATTCAGAGAGATGTTAGAATTTAAAAAAGCAGTTTGGAATTCTATAGTGCCGGGCGATATAAACACTCTTATGAAAGTTGGCGGCTTTGAAAGACTTAAAAAGTTTCTTGCAATTAAGTCAGGTATATACAACCACTATGATAAACTATACCGAGAGCCTATGCAAGTATATGATGATAAAACTAAAGTAGATGGTATCAGATATAAACTCAAAATCGATGATGCTACTAAACAACTTTCACAACGTTTCGAAGATGCAATAAAAAAATCTAATAGCAAATGTATCAACGGATTCCATTTTGACTTCTAATTACCCTATTATCTATAGGATTTTAAATAACCAATATAAATAGATGTTATAAACAGATATAACCTAAAGTTATAGAGTTTTTTAATTACCTCCTTACATTTTAATCTATCTTAATTAATGTGCAGTTGATTTTGAAAGAGGTTATGTGTAATACAAATAGATATAACATGAGTAAACAAACAATCACAAAAGTAAAAGACAGAGCAGAACTTTTTACATTAATTAGCATGTTTTTGTTTAGTGTTTTAGCACTAACACCTGCAGTATAATGAAATTACCACTCTGTTACATGATTCTACTATTCGCCGCACATACTGATAGCATTGCGGGAATATTACGTGGATTAAAAGATGTTTCAAAGACAGATTATATTTTAGTGCCCAACGATAAAGAATAATGAGAGAATTAGGAATGGTTCTATTAGGTTGCTTTGCAATCTTTAGTTTCTTTGCGTTCAAAATTCATCCATCATTAGAGTATAGTGGATACAGTAGTAATAATTCATGCACAGGCGAATGTTATGCTCAATATGTAGCACTTAATGGCACACCAGCAGAGATAGAACAAGCCAAACGTGCATTAGCAGAAGGTGATCCTTTTAGCAGTATAAGAAGTTTATGGTCAGGTTGTGCCGCATGTCACGGAGCAGACGGTGGCGGTGGAATAGGTCCAATGTTAGCAGGACAAAGTTCAAGTGATATTATTAGTAAACTTACTACATACAAAAACAATGGAACAATAGGAAGCCAGAGTGCTCTTATGTGGGGACAAGCGGCTATGCTGTCTGAAAAGGATATAGAAACAATTGGCGAGTTTATACAAGCCGGACTACCAGGGAAATAATGGAAAAACAAATTTACGACCCTTTATGGAAAAGATGGAAAACAGTTGAGCCTGAAGTTGTTGCTCCTGTTATAACAAGTGGCTACGAACAACAATTAGAACTACAATTAAATAAAACTGTAGATGCAACACCAGAAGATGTTCGCAAATGGCAAAACGGTGGTGACTTCTTTATGACGGGTGACTTTGATGCAATGAAATTTTTTGTTGTAATACCAGCAGTTATACAAATTGTAGTATTTTTTATGATGTTGGCTGTAATGGCTTTAAATGAAATAATGTTTTAATGATTATAGAAGCATTAAAGGCCGTTATTGGCGTAGGCAAGAAAGGCCGTGATGTTGAAATTACACCTCTTCGAATTCTTATTTTTGCTTTTTTAGTTGCGTCTATATTTTTAGGATTTATAAGTTTATTACTCACTATGGTTAGTTTTCTATACTAATCGGCACATAAATATCTAATGTGCATAAAGTTTTAAAAAATATTTTTACAGAACAACAATGTGACAGTTTAATAGAAACTGTTAGCAGTAATACATTGTCTGAAAAAATTATTTCAAACTCTGGCGAAAAAATGTCACGAGCATATTTAAACGAGAAATGGCAATATTTTTTTACAAGATTATTTAGAAAAGAAATACAAGAACATTTTGATATTATAAATCAATCTTTAATTGATTATGACATAGTAAGTTTTAGAACCATGCATTACCCCAAAGGCGCATCTATTGGAAGGCACACAGATAGTTACATGAAACAAGATGGAGAAAGTAACACAGGATTAATCATTCAACTTACAGAACCAAATGTTTATAAAGGTGGCTATTTGAGAATGTCTAATGAATTGATAGAGTTAAACAAAGGAGATGCTGTATTATATTCTTATGATACACCTCATGAAGTTACAAAAATAAAAAGCGGAGATAGGTGGATAGCCAGTATTAGGTTACTTCTAAAAAGATAAATACATACATAACACAATATTGTGCTTAGGTAGTAGGAGTAACAACATGGCAGTTAAAGATATGAGTTACCGCGAACGCGGTTTACTCTTGAGTATGTTCGCTCATCAATGTTATAGCGAACCAAAAGAGTTATTGAAGAAGAGACCAGGAATAGTAGACTTGGCACCTCTTAAAAAGTTTTTAAACAAACCCCTTCCTCCAACATACATAGATGTTGAAGGCGCACAGGCGTATGTAATGAGCGACAGCAAGGATGTCCTTATTGCATGTAGAGGAACAGAACCCACGCAACTTAATGACGTATTAGCAGACTTAAAGACGTTTCCTGTTAAGCATCACTTAGGTGGTAGAGTTCACAGAGGCTTCTATGCAGAGTATGATAAAGTTATACCAGGCATCAAAGAAGCATTAGCAAAACACGATAAAAAAGGCAACAAAGATATTTGGGTATGCGGACACAGTTTAGGTGGAGCAATGGCTCTGCTAGTAGCAGTAGAACTTAAACCAAGTGGTGGTTGTCATACATTCGGTCAACCCAGAGTAGGTAATGCAGAATTTTTAAAAGTTATCGACTTTCCATATTACAGATATAGAAACAACAATGATATAGTTCCAGGTGTTCCGCCATCATGGTTATTCTTTAAACACGGTGGTGTTCTAAGATATATTAACAGTCATGGTAACATCAGAGTAGCAACATACTGGCAAAGATTTAAAGACAAGTGGAGAGGATTTATCAATGCGGCCAAGCAAGGTAAATTCTTTGATCATGTTTTAGATCACAACATGGGTGCATACCATGAGTATATATCTAACATGGATGAGTCGGGCGAACAGTTACCAAAGTAGGTATATAACTTTTTTCACTGCTATTGATAAATATTAGCATGTCAAAAACACCATACGAAATAAGATTAGACTTAGTTAAAGAAGCAAGAGAAATACTTCAAGCAAAGGCTAAGAATCCAGAAGATATGCCCTCAACCGATGACGTGCTCAAAGAGGCTGAACGCCTTAACGAGTTTGTATCAAAAAAACCATTCCAAGAAAGATAATCCAATTAAATAATACTACTTGAGCCACTATAGCTCAGATGGCCAGAGCAGGGGTTTTGTAAACCTCAGGTCGTCCGTTCGAATCGGACTAGTGGCTCCATAACGTTGCAATAGCAACAGGATAATAAAATGGTAAAAGCAAAAGCGAAAGCAAAAACAACAGCGAAAGCAAAAAAAGTAGTTGATACTAGTTTTGATTGGACTAAAGTTGGCGACAACGTAATGAAAAATGCACAAGAAATTAGTGCTAACATTATGAAGAATGCTGAAACAATCGGTAAAAATGTTGCCGCTAATTCTAAAACAGTAGGCGACAGAATGTCTGCATACTTGAATAGACGCAGTTAAGTAGACAGGGGCCATAGCTCAGATGGGAGAGCGTCTGGTTTGCAACCAGAAGGTCCGCGGTTCGATCCCGCGTGGCTCCACCACTTTTTAGGAAAAATATGAAACTAAACACACTAGACAATAGATGGGACAATCAAATTGTAAATTACGATTTGGAAAAACATAACTGGCGTCAGTATTTCTTAGACGCAGTTCAAGAAAAATATCCTCAAATAAAAACACTTGAAACTACCCATGAAGTTATGGACCCAAAAGACTTAAATGACTTTGCATGGGACATACAACGCATTTGTAAAACAGAAGAATTTGCAAGAAAGTTAGATGACTTTTTTGAAGATGTTATATCACCACAGATAGACGGTGAGGATTTTATGATACAAGACGTAGTAGGTTTGCGTATGGTAATACCTGATCAAGCAAAACATGGTAGAACCCTAAACTTTCATCAAGGCATTTGGTTTGGACATGGTCCAGGTATGTATAGTATTTGGACACCTCTCACAGAAGCATGGGACACGAACACTATGCAAATACTTCCGTGGGAAGAAAGCAGAATGATTACACAAAAGACTTATGATGAACAATTAAGTTATCAAGAGATACAAGCATTGTGTTTAGAACATTCAATCCCTTGCACAACATCTCCAGGACAAAGTTGGCTATTCCAACAAGGACACATACACGGAAACGTAAACAACGATACAGATATTACACGTTGGAGTTTCGACACAAGGATTTTAGTTAAAGGCGGCAATTATGGTAGACGTAGACCAGGTGCTTACTTTAGACTATTTAGGAACTACAGACAGTCTATTAGTAATGTAGACACAAGTAGGACATGGATTAACTACATTGACATGAACAGTCGTTTTTGTAAAACAACACCATTCTTTATCACAAGCATACAGATGGATAAGTTTTGTAAAGACGTAGGCATTGTGCCAGTAGACTATCCATTAGAATTAAGTTTTTGTCATTGGGAACCAATGCTAGAAGACTTTATAAAAGACCCTAACATAACTGGCATAGTATTGCCAAGTATATTAGGAATAACAGAAGACAAAGAAAGACGAGATTATCTATTCAATTTAGCATTAACTAATGATACACATTTACTTTTTGCTGATGAGAGTATATACTTAAACAATGACTCAGAATTAAACTATATTAATGCGATTTTCGAATATATAAACAATGAAGAAGATCCAGATTTATTATTAGGACACACAAGGTAAAAAAATGGCCAAAAAGAAAAAACCCCAACAGAAAAAAGCAGTATCAAAGACTCCTGTAAAGCAAGATTCAACACCTGCTGAACAAGATTCTTTGTATCAACTTTTAGATTCAAAAATTGAAATTCCTTTATCAAATTTAAGGAACAAACATATCTTTATAGCAACACCTTGCTATGGAGGTCAACTAGGAGAACCTTATTTTAGAAGTATGATGAGGTTTGTAATTTTATGTGGTAAGTATAATATTCAATATACTGTTAGCACATTAGCAAACGAAAGTCTCATTACAAGAGGTAGAAATACACTCACAAGTTTCTTTATGGAAAATGAAGCGGCAACACATTTGTTCTTTATTGATGCAGATATCGAATTTAATCCAGAAGATATATTAAGAATGGTTGCTTATGATAAGCCTATTACAGTAGGTGCTTATCCTAAGAAAGCAATTAATTGGACAAGCATATTAGGTGCCGCAAGAAACCCAGATATGAATGAAGATGCAGAAACTATTGAAGGACATAGTTCAAACTATGTTGTAAACTTTGACTTCTTAAAAGATGCAGATGGTAATCCAACTCCACAAGTGCAAGTATCAGATAATCTTGTAAAACTAAAAGACGGTGGAACAGGATTTATGTGTATTAGAAAAGATGTCATACAACAAATGTTCGATAAACATTCAGACTTAAAATATGTTAATGATATTAATGTTGACAATAAGTTTGAACCATTTATGTATTCATTATTTGATTGTATTATAGATCCAGAAAGCAGACGTTACTTATCAGAGGACTACACATTCTGTAGACGTTGGCAGGATATGGGAGGCGATGTTTTCTTAGATCCTAGAACAGCACTTAACCACGTAGGTCACTATACATTCAGAGGTAATATAAGAAAACTGTTTACTGGCGAAAATAGTCATAGAAGAAAGCAGGAGGCAGGTTAAGTGAAAATATCAATATTGTTACCAACAAGAGGTAGAACAGATGTTCTTAAAAACAGCATCATGTCATTACTAGATACAGTAAAAGAACCTAATGAAATAGAACTTATTTTAGGAATGGATGAAGACGATCCAGCAACAATAGATTATGTTAAAGAAACATTAGGGCCTATCTTACAAGAAAAAGGTGTTGAAACAAAAGCAAATATATTCAAGCCACTAGGATATGAAAACTTACACCAATATGTAAACACATTGGCCGGCAACGCATCAGGAGATTGGTTAATGTTTTGGAACGATGATGGTTTAATGAAAACTAAAAATTGGGACGAAGTAATTCATTCCTATACAGGACAATTTAAATTACTTGCTCCACATGATAATCACGAAGGCCATCCATATGCTATTTTTCCTATTGTGCCTAAAGATTGGTTTATACTAATGGGACATCTTAGTCAAAATGCACAAAACGATGCATGGCTAAGCCACATAGCATATATGTTAGATATTTTTGAAAGGATTGATGTAGAGTTTGTTCACGACAGAGCAGACATTACAGGTAACAACGATGACGAAACTTTCCAAAATAGAAAGTATATGGAAGGTAATCCAGAAGATCCTAATGACTTTGGACATCCTAGTATGCAACAAGCAAGAATTAATACTGCACACAAAATTGCATGGTTTCTTGAAAAAACAGGTGAAGGAGATCTTACTTGGTGGGAAAAAGTTAAGGCAGGAGAGCAGGAACCTTTTGAAAAAATGAAATGGGCAGATGGTGTAAAAGGCGCAGGCCAATTAGATGCTGTTGATGATGAGCCAGAGCAACTTCCAGATGACACAATCATTTCTCTATAATGGAAACCCTAACGCCATTTGGGCCTAGTATAGGTCTAGACAAATTATCACAATCAGAATGTGATACATTAATGGCAATATGTAACCCTTCGTTGCCTGATGCAAATAAAGTATTAGTAGGCTTAATTCAAGAAGAAAAAAGTATTTTACCCGCTCTAGCAAACAGTGAAATTTTAAAACGTATAAAAAGTATTGCATTAGAATATCTCAATAACATTGATTCAGGATACTACGGAAAACTAAAACCTTTACTTACACCACACATAGACTTTGCAGGTGCATGGTATAATAATCAAAAAATACACGAGCATCAACCACCACATAATCACATAGGACATAGTATTGTAGTTGTTGTATTCCCTCATATAGATATCAATGCCCCTATACCTTATGACAGAAACGATTCAAATAAAGCAGGCCTACTAACATTTTATCATTCAGGAAATTTAAATGATGGATTTGGGAAGTCAGCAATTACTGTAGAGCCCAAAACAGGTGATGTATATGTATTTCCTGCAGATCTAATGCACGGAACTTTACCCATATACAGCGAAGAAGATTCTAGATATAGCATCAGTTTTAACCTTATATTTTCTGAAAAAGCCAGAAAAGACCTATCAAAAATCATTAATTCTGGTTGACAAACCCGTATAATCTGCTATAATGTTTACTTAATCGGAGTATTCATATGGCCACACATGCTATGATAGACATAGAAACACTAGGCACAAAGCCTAATGCTGTTATATTGTCTGTAGGAGCAATTAAGTTTGACCCTTTCAGCAGTAATGACCCATTTGATGGAAAGCATTGGCGACTAGATGTTGATGCACAAACAGAAAAAGACCGCGAAGTTAATGATGATACATTAGCCTGGTGGGCAAAACAAGACCCTGAAATACAAGAAGATGCCTTTGGCGAATCTGGTAGAACTGATTGTTTTCAATTTATGAAAGAATTGAATGCTTGGTTAACAGGGTGTGAGGCTGTTTGGTGTCAAGGTCCACAGTTTGATATGGTAATATTAGAAGACTTCTTTGATAACTTTGGACATCATAAAAACTGGTTTTATTGGCAAATAAGTGATTGTAGAACACTATTTAAACTTATGCCTAGAGATCCACGTAAAGATATCCAACAAAATTTGCATAACGCATTAGAAGATTCTAGGTGGCAAGCAGTTTGTGTGCAAAAGTTCTATAAGGACTTTGGTGTGCTACCTAGGTAGAGAGTATGCTCGAATGGTCTTTCGTAAATTGGGTTGGACAATGTCCTGTAAATTCCCTAAGTGGACTGCATACTCTCAATTTTTTCTCTACTAAATAGTTGTATGGGCCAATATACAGATAAGATTAATAAGATTGCAGAAGACTTTAAAACTATAGAGGAGTATGAAACGGCTTCAAGTTTACTTGCACAAAATGGGTGTATGATAATTTCATATAAACATGGTGGCTACACAATTACTGCAGGTGATAAAGGAGGTGAATACAACGGTTACAACCTAGAGCCTAACGAAGTAAAAGTAGTTCCTTCCTCAGAGAAATATTATTTAGAACTTAAAGAAAAATATGATGGGCACGATGGAAGAACATTGACTGAACAGTTAGGTAGTTTAAAAAAGAAAATAAACAATTATATAGAAGGAATCTTTAAATGATATGGGTAGACATTCACGGTCAATTAAAGCATAAAAAAAGAGTTACAGAAATTTGCGAAGAAATTTTGAATGATTATTTGCCTCGCACAAAAAAACATAAATTCGTAGATATTTTTATTTACACAGAAATAGACGACCAATGTGCAGGATTATGTTCAGGAGATAAGCACGGTGCAGAAATAGAATTAGCACGTCGATCATATAATGAGCCTTATACTTACCCAGAAATAATGAGAAATCTTTGTCACGAGTTAATTCATGCAAAACAATTTATGAAAGGCGAATTACATGGAACAAATATGAATCGTTGGTATAAACAAGATTTCTCTAACGTTTCTTACAGAAAATTACCATGGGAAATGGAGGCATATGGTAGTGAAAGATGGTTATATAAAACATTTTTCAGAGACGAACTAAATTTAAATTAATAAATATCAGTATGAACATAAAATTAGTAGAACCAAAACATCCTGCTTTACATTCAGTAACAAATATAAATCCATTTGACGATAAGGATGTTAATTGGGAAGAACGTGAACAAGAAATGATCCAACTTATGAAAGATAGATTTGGTATTGGTCTTGCTTCTCCCCAAATAGGTTCGAGTCACAAAATGTTTGTAATGACATTATCTACTGGACAAGACATTGGTGTTTTTAATCCTGAAATATTAGAGTTTAGTGATGATGAGATTGGCATGCAAGAAGGCTGTTTAACGTTTCCTTTGCTATATTTTATTGTTACAAGACCAGCAAAAGTAAAAGTAAGATTTCAAACAGTAGACCAAGAAGTAGTTGAAGATTGGTTAGAAGGTATGGACGCAAGGTGTTTTCAACACGAGTTTGACCACTTACAAGGCAAACTATATTTGGACTATGCAAGTGATATGAAACTACAACGTGCTATGAAAAAACGTGACAAACAGATTAAAATGTTACAAACAGATTTAGCCTTGCAAAAACTAGAAAATGAGTCTTGAATATCCTTTTTGGGTAAACGATTTCGATAGAGTTCGCGACCACAAGCAAAAATATCCCCTAGCAAGTAAAATATTTGAATATCCTACTGCCTTCTGGTATGGAGAACGCAATGGTAAAGAGATGAAAGATCTAGATAAAAGTTTAAAAAGGCTTTTTAAAAGAACTTTACCAGGTTTACCTATATTAGTAGTGTATAATTTGCCAAATAGAGATATAGGACAATACAGCAAAGGTGGTGCTAAAACTAAAGAAAGTTATTTAAATTTTATGCAAAGTTTTGCAGACGGAATAGGTGATTTGTCCCCTATAGTTATTTTTGAACCTGATGCTTTACCTCATTTAGTAGAAATGAGTAAGGAAGATAAAGCATATAGAATAGAATTAATGAAAGAAGGATTAGCAATACTAACATCACGGTCTAAAGCATTAGTATATATAGATATAGGTCACAGTAATTGGCTTACTCCAAAAGAAGCAAGTGATTTAATAGGTTTTGTTACTAATGAGCATGTAAGAGGCTTTGCAGTCAATGTAAGCAACTACAGAACGTCTAAGGAGTCTTTAAATTGGGGTTTAAAGGTGTGTGAGTATAGACCAAACGATACATTTATAATAGATACAAGTAGAAACGGCAAAGGGCCTCACGGCAACGATTGGTGTAACCCTCCAGGTAGAGCATTAGGCATGCCTCCTTCAACTAATACACTTCTTGATAAATGTGATGCTTACTTATGGATTAAAGTTCCTGGTGAGAGTGACGGCAAATCAAATGGTGGGCCAAGAGCCGGAAGGTTTTGGGGTGAGATGGCGGAAGAATTAGTAAAGAATACTAGTTGGATTTCTTAACTCTGCATTTAAAACTTCTTTACCTGTATGCTTAGTAAAGTGAAACATTCTAAATTCATTACCGTCACAACGATCAAACTCAGTTCTATTTCTAACTAATGTATTGAACTCAGGTTTATACCTAGTAACATCTATTTCTTTATACATTGTAATAAAATTAAACATTGTTTCGTCACAAATCTCTAATGCAAAATCTCCTGCTTTAGCATATACTTCTTTGATAGTATTAAGATAATCCATTTGTTTCCAAACATCTTTTGTTAAAGTTATTACACCATTATTATTTTGCCATATCATTCTATTAGGTGTAATGTTAAACATCTCACATAATTTTTCTGTTTTGTTATGGATACCTTTGCCTGGTAAAGGCTGTGTATAATGTATAGCACATTCTACATTTAAAAATTCTTTTGTATCTTTTTGCTTAGGTAAACCTTTATGTATTACATCAAAATCAATGTATGAAAGTTTGTCATACGTTTTAAAATACTCTTCAAATAACATAAACTTTATATTAAAAATATCATTATGTCCTATCATAGGAATAGAATATTTTGAAAACAAATCTTTACAATAAAATGCATCATCTATAAAATGATAATCGCTATCAAAATAGTCTGCTAAACTTTTATGTTTTTTAACAGACAAATTTACATAGTCTTGTGTATATTGTTCGTATATTTCTGGGACATAAGCACCTGATAGGTTGCTCCAAGGAATATAAAAAGTAAAGAAGGAATGCATGTAAGTATTTAACTTACTATTAACTTACACCGGAAGGGTCTTGGTCCTTTTGCATGTCATCGTTAAAATCTTTATCAGACATACCATCAACTTCGACATCCTCTGGACCTGCAGTATCTGGTAATGCAGGAACTTCTAAACTATTTTCTAGATAGTGTTTTGCATCGCTAATATATGTTTTGCTTTTAACAATTTTTGCTTGCCACCAATGTGGAAAATCTGAATCTGGTAACTCGCCAAGCATTTTGAATAGTTCCATAGAATATTTTCCAATCTCATACAGATGCCTTCTAACCATGTCTCTTTCATTATCAACATGTCCTACAGCAACTTTTTCTACAGAGCCTGCATCTTTTTCATTTACAATGCCTGCTAATTTTTGTAATTTTTCTATTTCGTTCATACTGTTATTTATCATATTACCAAACTTCTTCTATACAGTTTAGTGCTGTAATAAGACCTTTAATTTCGTGTTGAAGTCTGAACATACGTTGATTTGATTCTAACATTTCTATACTCTCTTTGCTATTCAATAGGTCTTGTAAATCTGCTAAAGGCATATCACATATTTCATCTAATAATTCTATGTGTGAACTTAAAGCAGTAAAATAGTTAGATTCGTCTACTTGAAGTTTGAAAAAATTATCCCAACATTGGTATCCACTGCTGTTTAGTCTACTCTCATAATTAGGGATTCCAAAGCCTACAAATGGAAGTCCGTAAACAAAGTTTTTGTAAGTTTTTTCAGTAAAGAATGAGTTATCTACTATTTTGATATGATCTTCAAACATAACAGATGTATCTAATTTTCTATGTGTTTCCATTGGTAAATTTACACCTCCGGTATCAGCCACATGCGGATCAATAATCCATTCTAAATTACCATCTATGGGATCATATATTTGTTTTTCTATATAACTGCCATCAAAAATGTCAACAATGTCTTCTGAGCCGGGCAATTTTAAAGCATTAATTCTATCGAATGCTTTTAAGTTTTGTCTAAAACCAAACAGATCTCTTGTTTCATTATAATCAAAGTGCCAAGAATAATGAGCCTGTTTGGTATAATCTTTGGCTCTCATAATTCCGTTTGCAATCAATCTAAGCAATCTAGGCCTTTTCATAAAACAGATCAAATGCTTTTCTAAAACACGAGGTTTTATTTCTCTCCATAAACTTTCATCATTTGCAAAATTTAAATAAGCAGTTGCAAACATATCATAGTGAATGGTTTTAAAATCATTTAAATAAAATTCATTTTGAAAATTTTGTGTTTGTGGTTGTGACGTTAATATTATAATTTTATCTGATGGAACACCTACTGATGATAACATATACATTACATCAAAAAATTGTTTTCCAACAAAATCTTCCATAGTTGTATCTATAACAATTTTTGGATTAAGTCCATTGCCTGCAAGGTTTTGAATAATAAAATTTACATGCCCTGGATCAAGTTCTGACCAAGTGTCTAAGGTTAGAAAAAATAGTGTGTTATCTACTTTTTCTGGTTTGAAATGAAATCTAATTATCTCATCAGGGATATTGTTTTCTTCTTTGTATCTTTTTATATGGCCGAATGCCGATTTAGATTGAACTGAACCAGAGGTTGAGAAAAACTCATTGAATATATTTAATGCCATAACTGTATTTAAACAGAAAGTTTAAATTATGCAGGCATTACTGATTTTAATTTATCTCTACAGTCGTTATAAACTTGTCGCATGTCTATATTTTGACCTTTATGCTTATGCTCGTCAAATATATCTTGACATATTTTTTGAATTGTATCTTTTGGCAATTCACCTTCAAATTCTTTTTGAAGCATTGCAGTATTCTTTCCATATGCATTAAAATCTTTAAGCATTAAATCTGAATCAGGACTAGCCTCTTCCATTCCTGCTAAATGACGCATTCTGTTTAAGGCTTCTTCCATTTCCATGTCTTCTGGATCGTAATCAGGTTCACCATGGTCTTTATAGTCTGCATTATGAACTACATCTTCTATGTAACCATGCACTACTTCATCTCTGTCATCGTCCATGTGTAAGTTATGATCCATTGCATACTCAGTCATTTCTTGATCAAGTTCTCTGTGACTCAATCCCATAACTTCTGCTAAATCTTCTTCACTGTTTTCGTATGCAGTGATTAACTTGTTATACAATTCCTCTTCTTGACTTGGTTCACCTTCTGGTGCACTTTCTTCCATTTCTGGTTCTTCTTGCTCTGGTTCTAATTTACCTGCATTTTGTAAAATTGCTCTTGTTTCATCATCTAGTGCCCACTCTGGTGGATTATCATCACTGTCGTCCCATGCACGAAGTATTGCTTCTTCAACATCATTTAAATCGTCTACATGTTGAGAAACTTTATCATAAAACTCTTCTGCTTGATCCATAGCCATATCTTTTACTTTGCCTTCTTCAACACCATCTTGGCTATATTCAGATCTAATGTCTGATAAATCTAATGATTCTTTTTTGTCCATTGGATTTGTAATACTGTCCAATTCATCTTTTTCGGTAGGCTCAGGTTGATACTCAGGCTCACTGTCGTCACCTGCAACTAAATCCATTTCTTGTATAGCAGAGTTTACTAATTTTAATACAAATTTCTTATCGTCATCTTCTAGAGCCATTATACTTGGCTCATTATATCGATCAGTTAATTTATCTATAATTTTACTAAGTTTATCACTTACCATCAAACTGTTTTCGTCTTTAGGATCTATTCTTTCGTTAATTTCAGATAGTAAATTTGCAGGAGATTTAAGTAGTGCTTGTATAAACACATCTTTTTTATCATCTACATCGTTTGGATCTTTCTCTTCTGGGAATCTGTTAGCAATACTCATTTTTGCTGAACTTTTATTAGGTTCCATAAATTTTACTTTACCTGGATTAAGTTCTGTTTCAAATTCCACAGGAGCCGCTTCTTCCATTCCTGCTAATTTTCTTAAAATATTTAAATCTTCGCTCATCTTGTTGCCTGCTATTTTGTTATATACTAAATTAAAAACTTGGTTATTCATTTCCCCAAATTGATTAGTAAAAATTCTTTTTGCTGACTCTATGTCAGGTGCATTTTTTAATGCTTCTCTAAAAGCACTTGCACTCTCTACCTCTTCCATGTCATCTATTACATTGTCTATCGGTGCAATGTAACCCCTAACACTCATAGGTTGAGGATCTTGCTTATAAGTATTTATCATCTGATAGTATTTAGGATCAACCTTTCCAGTGTCTTTATTAGGTTTAATTTTCATATCTAGTCCTGTTTCTGGATGCAAATTGCTCATTGGAAAACGTTGTAACACATCTTTTTCACCAACTGCAAAAAAGATTTGAACTTTTTCAGGATCAAATTGGTCACTCATTTCTTTGAAATTTGCTTCATAATCCATATTATGATAAGGTCTAGGTGCAAGTAAAAATTTACTAGGATCTATACCGTGTGCTTTTGCTATAAGTCTTTTTTCTTGAAAATTAAAAGGTGATTTCTCGCCATCTACTTTATCAGATGTGCCTATGTAAACATCAGCACCAGGAAATTGTTCTTGTATTGATCTATATACTTTCACATGATGTGAAAGCATAGGTTGAAAACGTCCTGGATATATTACTACCTTCTTCATACTACTATTTATCTAGATTTTATACCTTATGGTCAGTCCTAATTTTTCTTGGCAATGCATAGTGCTAGTTGCATGTAATACTTTAGAATCAAACTGTATAAAATTACCAGGTATAAATTCGTATGGTGTTCCGGAGAGTCCAAACCAAAAATCTCTTGGTTGCCAATTTAGATATCTATTGTAAAGATAATTTGGAATGGGTTGATCTGTTTTATTATCTATATCGTGATCACAAGGTCGACCACTAACACCTTCGTTAAATTTAAATTTAATTTTTTCTTTGTTAGTCCAAGTTATACCATCACCGGACCATGATTGGTCGAACACAATTAAAAATGGGTTCTTACCGTTGAATACTTTTAATGGTATAACAATGTTGTCTTTTTCTACATGGTGAAAATCTGAATGAGGATAATACGGTGCTTTGTGTTTGTAAAAATGACAGACTCTTATTCTGTCTGTGTCTATAGAATTGACATTTTCTAAAACTTTTATTGCAGGCATACCGCTGGCTTTTTTCATAGTAGCAGTATCGTAATCGATACTAGTGTCGTAAATATCTATTAGTTCATTTAAAACATCTTCAGATATTGCATTTTTATTATAGATAGTTGTCATTTATAAACATATTTACCGTTCTAAATATTGAGTTATGCAAACCCTGTTTACATCGCCTCTTTTAAAATCTTTGTATTTGTCTGTGTAATCTAATCCAAAAATCACTGTCGGCGAAGGTTCAAGTTCTAATTCTTCGCATACTTTATTTTGCACATCTTTATACTTTGTAGGCATATCGTCAGGACCAATTGTGCTTATAAGATCATAATGATACTCTGCTGACACTACTAAAGGATATCCCCATGTATTGTATATTGTGCAAGGAAATTTATCTTTAGTATATAATAATCCAACTCTGCTTAATCCAGTTCCGAACACTTTACTTAAAGAAAAACAAACACTATGTATGTTTTTGTATTGTTCGAAATTAAAATCTATACCTTGACAAATACCAAACAATGCACAATCAACAAAAATAGGAACACCAAAAGAATCTGCTTCTTTTAATCTTTCATGAGAAGATTTTCCGTCTGCACTAAATGGATGACTGACTACAATACAATCTGCTTCTTGTAAATTTGTTGTTGCTTTTTCACCTAATACGTTTTGATGATAAAGATATTCGCCATCAAAAATACCAATTTTATTATATAATCCGTATAGTTGATTGAGTGCATCTGTAACACCACTAACAACAAAATACTGTTCTGGCAGTCCTTTTACTTGTTGATTAGATGAATGTATCCAGCGATCAAATATTTTTTCAAATCGATAATATTGATTAAGTTTGGCTTTTGAATTATCAAACTTAAATGCTCTTGCTTGTTTTAATAAGGACGCCATAAACTTAACTCGCCTATCTCAATGTGCTGTGGCAAATTTATTGCATGTGCGATTTGTTCTGCACATTCTGGTGCCGTTAGCATATTAGCAGTTACACCTTCTGTCATTTTTGATTCTACATATCCAGGATTAACATTTATCATTCTGCATTTACGATTGCCTTTAAACATAAGCAAAAATGCTTGATGTGATAATGCGGCCTTGTGTGCTGAATAGCCTGAAGTATTGCCACTTATACCTGGATACTTACTAAGACTGCTAATATTTACTATTGTTTTAGATTTATCTCTTGCCCAAAACTCCCATAGTCTATTTAAAATATTAACCTGTGCTAGTTCGGAATAAGCATTATTGATAAACACATCGACATCCCAGTCTAATGACTCTTGAACTATGTCTTCTGCTCGTGTATCAATATCATATCCATTAGAACGACTAAAGCATACTATTTCGTGTTCTTGTGACAGTATATCGAATAGTGCTTTTCCTATTCCGCTAGTGTGTCCTGTCAGTGCTATTTTCATATCTTACTCCTACTATGTGATATCTGTTGTCGTCTCCATAATTAACTGCTGTATGAAAACCTGATGTGTTTACTAAGTAACTTTTGCCTTCTTCTAAATGAAAATGTCTCACGCCTACTTCTTTTTCATTTGTAGGAGCATGTAAATAAAAGGCTAAAAATGCTCTTTCATTTGTTTTAACTGGTATGTGTATTCTAATATTATCTCTATTGTCTATGCTGTCCATATGCACACTATACGTTTGCTTTGGTGCAATTTTTAGCAATCGCCATCTATAATACTGAGGATATTTGTTAAATAATGCTTCTATACTAGTATCTGTAAATGCTTTATTAGTTGTAGAGTAATACCGCTCTGGATACTGTAGATCTTTCATTTTTCCTATACTACATGTCCAATCGTTATCACCCGATACACTTGTTAATGATACTTGATTTTTATCTAATAGATTATGATCAACAAGAACAGGATATAAGTCCTGCCAAATTTGATGTGTATCTATTTCGTCTGCAAACTCTACTAATCCCATGCAACCATTTTAAACTGTTCCGGTTCAACTCCAAAAAAATCTGACTTCCATTTGCTTTGTGCAAAAAAATCTAGTCCGTGCCATTCATCTTTCTTTTTGATAAGTGTCTGAGCGGCATCCTTCCAATCAGTATTTAACACAATATTTTCAATTTTTTCTTGTTTTGCGGCTACCTTTTCGTATTCAAAATCATCCCATTCAAAATGAAAGACTTCAAATACATGTGGGTATTCAGCATAATCTATACTTACATCTATGCCCCATTTAGAACGCATTTTGGTAATCTTATGTATGAGTGGGAGACCTTCTGCATGTGCCATAAGTTGCTCTAAAGCATAACCATGATAACTTTTACGTTCATATAAATCAGCATGATTGAGGTGAACACCTCTTATGCTGTTTTCTTCATCGGTGAACCAATCCTGTTTAAGACTGTTACGCCATCTAGTATTTTTTACATAGCCATTGTTGGCTTCTGCATACATTTTTTCTAAAGGTGTTAAGTCGTAACCATTTTGATCAAAGTTTGCAAGATGTTCGGCATGTGGGATAAATCCAATGTCTATTGCGGTGCCCCAACTAGGGCGAGAATTTAGTTTGTTTTCAGTGAGGGCAAGTTTCATTTACCATTTACGACATGACCAATAACGTGCTTTTGTTTTTGGTCCTGGATTGTCGCAATTATGCCTTGCTCTAAAACTTTTTCTGGCTTTAGGATTATTTTTACGAATCTTCATTGCTTTACCTTTAACACTACTTCCGCCATGTCCAAAGTTTACTTTCTTAACATTTCCTGTCTTTGGGTCTTTAACATAAACCTTAAACTTTTTAACATCACCTTGCATTGGCTTGTTTAGTTTAACTTTACGTCCTCTGTATTCTGCTTCGAACATATCATTCTCATCTATGCTATACCCTAAGTATCCATAGTCTTCAAAAAATGTATCATCGCAATCGTATGATTCTTCCATTGATTCATTTTCGCTAACTGCTTTTACACCAGATAAACTTTTTATGTGGAGTATGCCACCGTCGGACATGTTGTCATTGTAATAATAACGTGCGCCG
>Ga0315331_10000084_pt1 | contig 50625 bp, 36 predicted proteins | sample M160m34915metaG_FD_203456 | JGI IMG/M metagenome (GOLD analysis project Ga0315331, IMG submission 203456) | Ammonia-oxidizing marine archaeal communities from Monterey Bay, California, United States - M1 60m 34915 | ecosystem: Environmental > Aquatic > Marine > Intertidal zone | place: USA...
TTATGTTTCTTTACATGGAACATTAGCTTATGAAAAATTAGGTGGTGGTTCTGATGATTACACATTTCATTTTTTTAAAAATGGAGTTGTTTTACCAGGGAGCACTACTACAATAAGAGGCGGAGGAGATTCAAAAGAATTATCTACATCTTTAACATACGGTACTTTAATGAACCAAAATGATTACATAGAAATATATGTAGAAAATACTAGCAGTGATGATGATTTATTAGTTAAAGATTTACAATTAGTAATAAGAGAATAAAATAGTAATTAATATATTTTACGTAAATTAAGGCAAAAACCTATGAAATTAATTAAGCATGCTAAAAATATTCATGAGTTAAAACTTGAAGCTAGCCACGCAAAAATTGCTATGTTCTCAGATATTCACTGGGATAATCCAAAATGTGATTGGACAATACTAAAAAAGGATCTTGATTACTGTGTAAAAGAATCTATTCCTATTATGATCAATGGGGATATGTTTTGCTTGATGCAAGGACAAGGGGATAGAAGAAAGAATAAATCAGACATTAGAGATGAACATAATAACTCTAAATATTTAGATAGCATTGTTGAAACAGCAGTAGAATGGTGGTCACCTTATTCTCACCTTCTTACAGTTATAGGTTATGGTAATCACGAAACGGCTATTATTAAATGGCAGGAAACAGATATATTATCTAGATTTGTAAAGCTTCTTAATCTTAAAAATCATACTAATGTACAAGTAGGTGGTTATGGTGGGTGGCTAATTATAAATCAAGTAGTCAGAAAAAAAATAGCTAGTAGTGATTCTACAGCTACTATGAAAATAAGATACTTTCATGGATCTGGTGGTGGTGGTGTTGTAACTAAAGGAGCACTTAATCTTACTAGGGCTTTAGAAATGTATGAAGACTTTGATGTATTTACTATGGGTCACATTCATGAGAATGCTGCTCGTAATGACGTTAGAGATACTATTGTACAAGGATCTAAAGGTTACAGACAACTCCAAAAGCAAATTCATATGATGCTCACAGGAACTTATAAAGAAGAATACGGTGACGGATCTAAAGGATGGCATGTTGAAAGAGGAGCTCCTGTAAAACCTATTGGAGGAAGGATTCTAACTATTGATTATAAAAGAACACAAAAAGAAGGTAAAGACTTTTATGATAGACAGATAGATTCAATGAAATTTCCATTGTAGATACAAATACTTTTCGTATATTAATAGTGTCAGTTGGCGTAATGAAGATGAGGGCCTAAGATAGAGCTGGTTTGATTCTGATACTCTAGTGCAATGATTGATACTAAAACCTTCAAGCTTTCTTGAGAGTTGACCGCAAGGAAGGCTTGATTTAAAGTAAGAAGGTTTTTTTCTAAGTGATTACTCTTATTTTTCTTAATTTTTTTGTATATTATAGTATATATATTTATACATAAAAGAGTACAATGGAAGTTTCAAGTTTACAAATAGGTTTTGATGCCTTGGTAGCTTTATTAGGATCATTAACAGGAGCGTTGGGTGTGTGGTTCTCATTAAAGAATAAGGTTTCAATACAGCAAATGGTTCTAGATACATTATCAAAAGATCTAGAAGAAATGAAAGTAGATAAAAAAGATAATCATACACTTCTCCATAAAAGAATAGATGATCTTAAAACGCAAGTAGAAAGAAATAGAGAAAAGAATGATAAATCCCTAGCTGATCTAAAAGCAGAAATGGGACAGATGGAGATTAGAATTATTAATGCTATAAATAGTAAATAGCATTAAACATTTGAGATTTAAACTTATTTAATTATATTTGTTATAATCAAATAAGTTTAACATGTCACAGAAAACCAAAAAAAAAGCAGAGTACACAGAGAAAGAATACGCAGAAATGCGATCTAAAATGGTGTCTTATTACGAAAAGGAAATTCCCTTTTTAGAATTACAATTTAAATTTGAAAATCTAGTAGCAGATATAGAAGATGCTAAAACTAGAAAAATTATGGCTCTAGCACAAGCTGCTCAGATCTATACTGCAATGAATCCAGAAGAAGAACAAAAACTTAAAGCTGATGGATAACATTATAAGAATTGGCTCTAAAGATAAAGCAATGGTCATTGCTATTCAGAAAGAAGTAGGGGCAACACCGGATGGAATATTTGGACCTGAAACTCAAAGACTCTTAATCAGATGGCAGAGTATAAATAATCTTGTTGCTGATGGTGTAGTTGGCCCAAAGACTTTTGATGCTATGGGTATATTAGATACTGATCAGAAGCACGGTTATTTTAAAGGTGGTGATTACCCAATAGTAATAGAAGAATACCACTTAAGTCCTAGTCAGTATATTGAGTCTAGCAGACCTATACAAAATGATTATATAATTATTCATCATACTGCAGGTGGTAACAATCCATATGCTTGTATTAATCACTGGAATAGAGATCAAAGAGGTAGGGTTGCTACTGAATTTGTAATAGGTGGCCAAAGTATTAAGAATAACGATAGCAAACATGACGGAACTATTCTTCAAGCTTTCCCTGAAGGATGTCAAGGATGGCATTTAGGCAAAGTAAACTCTTACTATATGCAACGCCACTCTGTAGGAATTGAAGTGTGTAATTTTGGTTATCTTACCGCTGCTAATAAAACATATGTAGGATCATTGGTTCATGATGATCAAGTTTGTGTATTAGATGAACCATTTAGAAAAAGAGACAGGTGGCATAGATATTCAGATGCTCAATTAGAGTCACTTAAAAATCTTTTGTTATATATTTCTGAGAGGGATAATATAGATTTAAACGTAGGTCTTATTGATTGGATCAAAAAAGAAGGCCCAATAAAAGCTTTTGAATTTAAAAAAGAAGCATCTGACGGTCTAGTAAAAGGTCTTCTTACTCATACAAATGTTAGAAAAGATAAGATGGATATGTTCCCGCAGGAGGAGCTTATAGATATGCTTCTATCTTTAATTTAAATTAAACGTATGTCAAAAATTAAATTAATTAAACGACAAGTTCAAATGACTCATAGGGATATTATTAAATATCAAATAATGAATCATTGTTTTTTTTCTGGTTTACAATTAAGCAATAACGAACTAGACTGCTTAACGTTATTAGGGGTTTTTAATGATATTGAGCTTTCTGAATTTTGTATAAACGTTGTTGATGAAAACATATTTAAAAATCCTCAAACAGTTAGAAACTTTCTGAGTAAAGCAACCAAAATTAAATTAATTCATAAATACACACCTAATGGACCTTCACAAAAGAAAAGAATACATTTAAATAAAGATCTTAATTTTCAAACTGATGGAGGTGTTTTATTAGATTACAAATTTTATTATGTTACCTAAGAATAGTAAACATTATGTTCAACCTACTGCTGATTCTTTAAATATTGATTATGATTTAGCAGAAGACATTATTTCTTTTTATTATAGCGAACTAAGAAAAAGCTTGTCTAATTTAGAATGCCATAATATACAAGTAGAAAATTTAGGAACGTTCAAAGCTAAATCTAAAGAACTTCCTAAGTTGTATAAAAAGTATACTACTCATCTGTCTGTTCTTAAAACAGACACGTTTAATCAAATGGTAATTAAAAAAGATATTACTGATAAGTTAAACAAAGTGCTTAGTTTACAAGCTAAGATACGTGAAGATAAAAAAAGAAAATTAGAATTCTTAAAAAAGAAATATGAGCAAGATAAGTAAGATTTGGAAACAGCGTAATAAAATTATGGAAGGTATAAAGAATGCCTTTTTGAGAGATAAGTATGTTGAGACTATACACGATAAGCGTATGAAAATATGTAATGAATGTGAATTCATGGGAGATAAGTGTATGGTTCCTGGTACTGGGCCATGCTGCAATGATTGCGGGTGCTCATTATCTTTTGCAACAAGATCTTTGTCTTATGATTGTCCAAAAGGAAAATGGAAAGCTGTCTTATCACAGGAACAGGAAGATGAACTAGAAAAACTAAAATAAATGAAATTAATATTTAGAGAAGAAGATCATTCATATAAAACAGAAGGTGATGACTTAGATAAATGGATAAGTGTAACAAGCCTTATTGGTAAGTTTAAAGAACCTTTTGACAAAGAAGGCATTGCTAAAAAATCTTCTAAAAATAAAAAATCTAAATGGTACGGAATGTCTCCTGAAGATATTCTTAATGCTTGGGATAAAGAAAACAAAAGAGCTTTATCACTAGGAACTTGGTATCACAAGCAAAGAGAAGATGAATTACTTGCTTGTGATACATTGCAAAGAGAAGGTATTGATTTGCTAGTTTTTAATACTATTGAACAAGATGGTGTTAAAATTGCTCCAGATCAAAATCTAGTTTCTGGTATATATCCAGAGCATATGGTTTATCTTAAATCTGCAAAAATATGTGGGCAAGCAGATAGAGTAGAAGTAGTCAATGGTAAAGTTAATATCTATGACTATAAGACAAATAAGGAAATTAAGACTGAGTCCTATAAAAACTGGGAAGGCACTTATAAAATGCTAAATACACCAATTAATAACATTCAAGATTGTAATCTTATGCATTATGCTTTACAGCTCAGTATTTATATGTACATTATATTAAAGCATAATCATTCTTTAAAACCAGGTAAGTTGGAAATACATCATATTAAATTTGAAATAGAAGATAATGATGAATATGGATATCCTATAGTGGCTACAGATGCTGCCGGAGATCCTCTAATAAAAGAAGTTGTGCCATATGAGTTACCATACTTAAAAAAAGAAGTCAATACAATTATTAAATATTTAAAATTAAATTTTAAAAAATTAACTTCATGATTAAACTTTTTGAAATACAAGGAAAGGTTGTAAAGCCTACAGAGCATTGCGATATGATTAATTGGTTAAAAGCTATAAAGGTTAACTTTCCAGATAATTATTTGAAAGTTTATGGATACATATTTTACATGTGCTGTCCAACTAAAGAAAATCCTTATTCTAATTTAGCGGAGTCTATAAAAGAAGAAGTCATTATAAAAGATTTGGATATAGATTTCTCTGTTGAAGCTGATTGTATTATTGAAGCTTTACAAAATGCAATTTTATTATATGAGACTCCTACTCTAAGATCTTATAACTCAATAAAAACAATGTTGGATAATTTAAGTGATTATATGCGTGATACTGCGGTAACCAGCGGACGGGACGGAAATATTACAGCATTATTAAGAGTTGCAGAAAAATATGATGCAATAAGAAAATCATTTAAAGGAGTTGCTAAAGATCTAGATGATGAACAGAATATTAGAGCTAGGGGTGGACAAGAATTAGGATACGATCAAATATAAATATTATGAAAAATTGGACTTTATCAATAGGGTTTTGCCCGTGTATTCTTTTTGGATATAGAGTGTATAATAACGAAGGTATAGGTATTAATCAGGATGAAGAAAAAGAAGTCCTTGATATAAATGATCATACTTTATATTTAGGACCTTTGTTAATAATACTTACAACAATAAATGAAGAATAATTCTGAATATAATATTCCTACATACGGAAATCCAAAAGCTAAAGAACTTTGGTCTACTACCAAGTTTAGCAGCCGGAAAGACTTTTACAATTTTGTTAAAAGTACTTTTAAAGAACCTGGTAAATACAATCTTGACGAATCTTCAAAACTTTTTAATCAAGAAGCTAGATCTTTTAGAAAAAATAATGACATCTACTGTATGGCTACATATAGGAGTAAAGATTTTATTGAGTATTGGGATCATGAAAAAGAAAAATGTAGAAAGGGCGTTATAATACATAATAATAAAAGAGTCTTTTATTTACCAAGAGATTATTATATGTGGATTAACTTCCTCCCTATCTATGATAAGATTAAAAAGAAGTTTGATTTTCCTTTAGTATGGGATGTACAACTTCATATGTCTTTATATGAATGTTTGGCAGAATTAGATTATAAGCATGCTTCTATTTTAAAGAAACGTCAGATAGCATCATCATATTATCATATGGGTAAATTTATAAATCAAATATGGTTTGAAGAAGGTCCCATACTAAAAATAGGTGCTAGTCTTAAAGATTACATAAACATAAATGGATCTTGGAAGTTTTTAGATGAGTATAAAGCTTTCTTAAATACAAATACTGGATGGTACAGACCTATGAATCCTAGTAAAGTATTAACATGGCAGCAAAAAATTGAAACAACACAAAACGGAAGAAAACAAGAAGTTGGTTTAAAAGGAATGATTCAGGGTATGTCTTTTGAACAGTCTGCTACAAAAGGTGTAGGAGGGCCTTGTACTTACTTCTTTTATGAAGAAGCTGGTATAGCACCAACAATGGATAAAACATTTGAGTTTGTTCGTCCGGCAATGCAAGCAGGGGATATTACAACTGGGATGTTTATTGCTGCAGGATCTGTAGGTAGATTAGCAGATTGTAAACCCTTGGAAGAATTTACAAGATATCCTACAGAAAATGGAATATATGCAGTAGATACAGATTTATTAGATAACAAAGGAAGTATCGGTAAATCAGGATTGTTTATACCTGAACAATGGGGCATGCCTCCTCATATTGATGAGAATGGTAATTCTTTAGTTGAAGATGCACTTAAGAGTTTAGATGAGACATTTGCTAGATGGAAAAAAGATTTGCGTCCTGAATTATATCAGCTAAGGATATCACAGCATCCTAGAAATATAGAAGAAGCTTTAATGGCTAGGGAAGAATCTATTTTTCCATTAAATTTAGTTGAGAGTCAAACTAGAAATATTGAAGAGAAAGAATACCCATATGAATTAATAACTCTTGACGAAACGTTAGATGGTGAAATATCAATTAAAAAAACTAATAAAGCACCAATATCAACATTTCCAATAAAACTTAATCAAGAAGATAAAACAGGGAGTATAGTTGTTTGGGAAAGACCAGACAAAGATCCCGCATGGGGCCAATACTTAGCGTCAATTGACCCTGTATCTGAAGGTAAGACAACTACATCAGAATCTTTATGTTCTATATATGTATATAAGACAGCTACTGAAGTTAAACGTTATACAGAAGATGGAATAGAAAATTTTATTGAAGGTGATAAAATTGTTGCAGCTTGGTGCGGAAGATTTGATGATATAAACGAAACACATAAAAGATTACGTTTAATAATAGAATGGTATAATGCATGGACTATAGTTGAGAATAACATCTCTCTATTTATTTTGTATATGATAAAAGAGCGTAAACAAAATTACTTAGTTCCTAAAAATCAAATGCTATTCTTAAAAGAAGCACAAGCTAATAAAAATGTTTATCAAGAATTTGGCTGGAAGAACACGGGAACAATATTTAAAACTAATCTTCTAAGTCACTTAATAGAATGGCTTAAGGAAATTGTTGATGAAGATATAGAAGAAGATGGGACTATAATAAAGAAGTATTATGGTATAAGAAGATTACCAGATCCTATGGCTTTAATTGAAATGAAAGCTTACAGGCCTGGAGTCAATGTTGACCGTTTAATAGCATTAGCAGCATTAATTGCTTTTGTTAAAATCCAACAATCAAATGTCCATAAGCCTCTTAGAGTTGAAAATGAGGTATATTCAAACTTGGATAAGTCACAAAATTTGTATAAATTAAAGAGTGGAGCATTTCGTAATTTAGGTAAACATAAATCATTTAAAAACAGTGGTAGAATACGCTCTCCATTTAAACGCAGACGCTAATGAAAATTTTAAATGCCTTAGATCTCAAAAAAGGAAAAAAAGCAGAGAAGAACAGACTCTGGAGTGTAAGTCAACCCTTACAGTTTATATCTAATAAAGAAAAAGATGATTCATGGGCTGCTTGGAACATGGATTGGCTAGAATGGAACGGTCTAAAACAGATACGTAGAAACGCTAGAAGACTAATGAAAAATTATAAACTAGCTAATGGTATTATAGATAGGAATGATTACGTTGTAGAAGAGGATAATGAAATGAAAGATGTTGTTGCTCAGTTATCTCAAGATTCTGAAGACAATGCTCTTGAACTAAAATTCTATCCCATCATACCTAATGTGGTTGATACATTAACAGCAGAGTTTGCAAAAAGGAATAAAACAATAACATTTAGAGCAGTTGATGAATATACTCATAATGAAATAATAGAGAATAAGAAATTAGAGATTGAAAGCGTTTTAGTTAAAATGGCTGAATCAAAGCTTCTTGCTCAAATGATTGAGGCTGGTGCAGATCCTAAAGATCCTGAGATTGCAAAAATGATGCAAGAGAAAATGAAGCCTGAAAGTTTAAGAAGTCTTCCTGAGATACAAGATTTTTATGCAAAAGATTATGAAGTGATTGCAGAGAAGTGGGCTCAAAAACAATATAAAATTGATGAAGAAAGATTTAAGCTTGACGAACTAGAAGAAAGAGGTTTTAGAGATAAGCTTATTGCAGATAGAGAATTTTGGCATATGAATATGCTTGAAGATGATTACAATGTAGAGCTTTGGAATCCTGTATTAACTTTTTACCATAAGTCTCCAGACAGAAGGTACATATCAGAAGGATCATGGGTTGGCAAAACTGAAATGTATTCAGTAGCTGATGTTATTGATAAGTTTGGTTATCTTATGAATGAAAGTCAATTATCTTCATTGCAACAAAATTATCCAATAGGTGCTGCGGGTTATCCAATTACAGGGTGGCAGAATGACGGTACATACTATGATGCTACTAAATCATATGATTGGAATACTGGTTCTCCTTCCTTACAATACAGACAGTTAACATCAATGCGAGACAATTTTGTTTTAAATGGTGGTGACATAGTGGAATGGATTTTAGGTGAGACTGAAGATTATCATTTTGATGGCGCACCCACAATGCTCAGAGTTACTCAAGCATATTGGAAATCACAAAGAAAAGTAGGACACCTTACTAAAATTAATGAAGTAGGTGAAGTTATTTCTGAAATCATATCTGAAGATTATCATGTTACAGATAAACCAGTTTATAATACTTCTTTAATTAAAAATAAAACTAAACAGAATTTATTATTTGGAGAACATATAGAATGGGTTTGGATTAACCATGTTTGGGGTGGTGTTAAAATTGGCCCTAATGCTCCAACATTTTTAGGTGCAGAAAACACGGGAGGTATAAATCCCATATACTTAGGTATAAATCAAAATAATATTAAACCTTTAAAATTTCAATTTAAAGGTGATAGCACTTTGTATGGATGTAAACTTCCTGTAGAAGGAAGGGTCTTTACTGATAGAAATGCAAGATCTAAATCTTTAGTAGATAGTATGAAGCCTTTTCAAATTGGCTATAACATGGTTAATAATCAAATTAGCGATATACTAGTTGATGAGATTGGAACTGTTGTAATGCTTGATCAAAATACATTGCCTAAGCATTCTCTTGGAGAAGATTGGGGTAAAGGTAATTTAGCTAAGGCATATGTAGCTATGAAAGATTTTAGCATGCTGCCTCTTGATACTTCTATTACTAATACAGAGAATGCACTTAACTTTCAACATTTTCAGCAATTAGATCTTTCACAAACACAAAGACTAATGTCTAGAATACAATTGGCTCAGTTTTTTAAACAGCAAGCTTTTGAAGTGGTTGGCGTTAGCCCTCAAAGACTTGGTCAGCAAATAGGACAAACTAATACAGCAACAGGAGTTGAACAAGCTGTTTCAGGATCTTATGCTCAAACAGAAATGCACTTTGTTCAACACTCAGATCACTTAATGCCTAGAGTTCATCAAATGCGTACTGACTTAGCGCAATGGTATCATTCAACTAAACCTTCTGTAAGATTACAACATATGACTAGTCTTGATGAAAGAGTAAACTTTGAAATAAATGGTACAGATTTAATGCTTAGAGATCTTAATGTTTATTGTACAACTAAAGCTAATCATAGAGCTGCATTAGAACAAATGAAACAAATGGCTGCTCAGAATAACACTACTGGTGCATCTATTTATGATTTAGGTGAAATAATACAAGCTGACTCTTTAGGTACGCTTACATCTACTTTAAAACGTATTGAGCAGAAAGCTACTGCTGAGAAACAACAAGAAATGGCTCAGGCTCAACAAATGCAACAACAAGCAGCGCAGAGTGCAGAGAAACAAAAACAAATGGAAATTGATTCTAAAGAGCGTGAAGCAGAGAAAGAACGCAGAAAAGATCTTATGGTTGCAGAAATTAGAGCTTCCGGCTATGGAGCTATGCAAGATCTAAATGAAAATAAAGAATCAGACTTTGTAGATAATCTAGAGAAACTTAAGAAAACTGAACAGTATCAAGAAACGATAAACATTCAGCAAGAAAAAGTAAATGATAATAGGGCAAACCAAGCTCAGAAGATGAATATTAAAAGAGAAGAAATGTCTTTGAAGCGAGATATGAAAAATAAAGACTTAGAAATAGCAAGAGAAAACAAAAATCAGTATGATTTAAAAGCCCGAAAAAAGGATGATAAAAAATCATAGCCATATAATGGGGAAATCTTTTTTAATTATTTTACTTTTTTAAATTTTAAATATTTATTTTTCTTAAAATTGTGTATATTATTATAGTCAGTCATTAATTAAACCAATAAAATGAGTACAGAGAATAACGAGAATACTAGTGTAGAAGAAATTGATAAAGAAACACTAGCTGAAATTTTAGGTACTTCTGCAGAAACAGTCATGACAGCAGAAGATGGTGATAAGGAAACTAAGAAAAGCGTTTTTAGTCCTATAGTACCAGATACTACGTTCCTTGACAAAGCAGAAGAAAAACCTGCAACGGATAAACCTGATGAAGAATCAGAAGAAGGTAAAAAGGGTAGAGAACCTATTACTAGAGAATCAGTAGATGATGCTCTAAAAATACCTGAAGAAGTACAAGACTTTGCTGATGAAGTAGAAGGCAATAAGGGTGGTAGACCCACAGCATTGGTCACAGCAGCTAAAGCTTTAATTGATAAAGGATTATTAGTTCCTTTTGAAAATGATAAAGGTGAAGTTGAATCTATTGACTCTTATACAGCTAAAGACTTTCAAGAGCTTATAGAAGCTAACATGAATAGCTATGAAAAAGAAATCACTGAAAAACTACCACAAGAATTCTTTCAGCAGTTACCTCCAGAGATGCAACAAGCATATGAGTATATAGCAAGTGGTGGAACTGACATGAAAGGAATGTTTTCAGCATTAGCACAAACTCAAGAAGTTATAGACTTAGATATAACTAAAGAAAATGGTCAGAAGCATGCTATCAGAACTTACTTACAAGCTACAAATTATGGTACGGTTGAAGAAATTGAAGATGAAATCAACAGTTTAGAAGACCGTGGAGATTTAGAAAAGAAAGCAAAGCAATTCAAACCTAAGTTAGATAATATGCAACAGCAAATTGTCAACCAAAAGATTGCTCAACAACAAGAAGCTACTAAAAAAAGAGCAGCACAGTCTCAACAGTATATTGAAAGTGTATATGCAGCATTAGAAAAAGGAAAACTTAATGGTCTTTCTTTAGATAACAAAACACAGAACATGCTTTATGCAGGACTTGTACAATCAAATTATCCGTCTGTTAGTGGTAAACAAACTAACATGTTAGGTCATTTACTTGAAAAATACCAATGGGTAGAACCAAGACATGATTTAATTGCAGAAGCTTTATGGCTACTAGCTGATCCTGCTGGTTATAAAAATAACATAGGACAGAACGTTAAGCAGCAAGTTGACGCAGATACGCTAAAACTAATGAAGACTGAAGAACAAAGTAAAAGTAGAGGATCTGCTGCAACATCTGAATCCGGAGGAGGTAAAAAACTCGGAAACAGAAAAACAACACAAAGACCAAAGCGTAATTTCTTTGGTAGATAAAAGAATATAATAAACAAATAAATAAATAAATAACAAACACCCAAAACAAAATGGCAACACCTAGTTTTAATAATGGGCTCTTTTTAAGAGATACTTCTTATCAAGCAAGCTCACACATTGATTCTTACCACTTGGCTAACATGTTGAAGGATTCTGAACCTACTGATATGGGGCCCGTAGATATATGGGCAATGACTCAGAAGGTAGAGATGCCCCTTTATCAAATGTCTAGCTTTGGCGGAAAGAATGTAATTGAAGTAGATAACATCAGAGGGGAGTGGACTTGGCAAACGCCAATCTCTCAAGACCTTCCGTATGTTACAGAAGACGTTGAACCTGCTAACAAAGCAAAAGGAATTGACGGAACTAAATTTAAAGTTAAATTCAACAAACGTGAATTTGGTCACGGTGATATTATCACTTATGACAAATACAACGGAGTTGAACTTATTGTATCAGCAGAAGATGATATTCTTCCTATGGGAGATGGATTTGTATACACTGTTACAATTGTAAACAATGATTCTTATCGTTCACTTGATGATAAATTTTTAGCAGCAGGAACTAAATTCTTTAGAAAAGGTTCTGCACGTGGAGAATATGGTGAGCGTTTTTCAGACATTACTACTAAATCAGGATATAGAGAATTCTATAACTATGTAGGTGGTGCTGAAGCTCATGTACATTATTCAATTTCTTCAAGAGCAGATATGGCTATCAAAGGTGGTCTTAATGCTGATGGTACAGTTCCTGTAACTGAGATCTGGAGAAACTTTGATTCTTCTATGGATCCTTCTGTTTCTTCTATTGAAGACATGGTTCAATCTATGGGTAAAGATTACGTTAAACGTGCGGTATCAAATGGAGATCTTTCAAGAACTTTCATTACTTCTTTAGAAGCAGCTCACTTAACTAAAATCGCAACAGATATTGAGACTTACCTTATGTGGGGACACGGGGGTAGAGTTACTCAAGATGGACCAGATGATATTCGTTTGTCTGTAGGTCTTTGGAAGCAACTTGATAACTCTTTCAAAAGAGTATATAACAAGTCATCTTTCAATCTTGAATTATTCCGTGCTGAATTGTATAACTTCTATGCAGGTCGTGTTGACTTTACTGGTCCAGATCCAAAGCGTAAGATTGTTGTTCAAACAGGTATGGGTGGAATGAGAATGGTTAATGAAGCTATCAAGCGTGAAGCTTCTTCTCAAAACTTCTCAATTGATCCAGGTGAAAAGTATGGTATTGGTGCAATTACAAAACAAGGAATGAACCTTGGATATGGATACGCGTACACTAGTTATGTGATTCCTTTCTTGGCTAACGTTGAGTTTGTAATCAACCCAGCATTTGATAATGTTCATACTAACGATATTGAGAACCCAATCATAGATGGTCATCCTTTATCTTCTTATTCATTTATTATCTTTGACATCACTGATAATACTAATGATAACATTTATATGTTGAAGTTAGCATGGGATAATGCTCTTAAATGGTGGTATCAAAATGGTACAATGGATTACATGGGACGTAGCCAAGGATTCCAGTCTTCTGGACAATTCAATGGATACCGTGTATACATGACACAAATGATGCCTGCTATTTGGGTAAAAGACCCAACTAAGGTATTAAAGATTGTAATGAGAAACCCAATTACTGGCGGATCATTCTAATTATCATATCAAAGACAATACGGGGGGAGGACGCTCTCCCCTGAGTCTATTTTAAATTTTAACAAACCAACAAAAAAATGGCAAAAAGAAAACCATCAGAAAACACCCCTGGAGATACAGTTCAAGTATTGGGATCACCAGAATCAACAAAACTTACTCCTGAAGTTCCTTCAACTATAGCAGTTGAAACTCAGAAAAGAAAACTAAGTTCTTTTAAAGAAATCTTTTCTAAAGTAGGAAAAATATCAATCAAACCTTATTTAGATCCTAACCAAACCAATATGGGATTGGAAAATTATGGATATGCTTTATTTCCTGGTACACATCATGAAGAGCAGTTAGCTGCAATTGAAAGAAATGGTGTTGTACGTTATGTTACAGGATTAGATGAATTTGCTCCTGAAGTTCAGAATCTAAATGACGAAAAACTTAGAGGGTCAATCATTCATAATATTAGATCAGTTGTAGCACATTTAGAAAAAACATTAGCAACTAATGTTATTAAAATAGATGACGAAGAGTTTTGGAATAAAGTAAAATTATTAAAACCTGATAATCATGAGTTTTGGAGTAAAATTAGTTTGCGTGTAAGTAACGAAATTAAGTATCTAGAACCCAATAAAGATCCTTATGATCTTGTTAAATACATGGCGATAGAAGCTGGTGGATTTGACATTATAGCTAAAAGTTGGGAAGATGCTCAAGCATCACCTGTTGCTCCTAAATTTTATTTGGATAAAGAAGTTCATACAGTTAATGTAAGAACAACATTCAAAAAACTTAGAAACAAAGCTATTGGCTTACTAGATAAAATATACTCTTCTAATCCTAAGAAGTTATTATACTTAACTAAAACAATTGAGAGTAATAGCATCACGTATAAAAACTCAACACCTTTAGATGTTTTATATGACACTGTTGATGAATACATTAACGGTCAAGGATCAGAACCAAATAAAGACAAAGCAGCAAATACATTCATTGAATTATGTAATATGGATATGGAGACATTAAAACTTAAAGCAGTTGTAAAAGATGCTAGTTTTTATAAAGTCATTTCATTAAAAGCTGATGGAATGCTTTATCATTCTCAAACTTCAACTGTATTAGGTAGAAATGTATCTGATGTTGTTCAAATGCTTAAAAATCCTCTTAATGAAGATGTTCTTATTAAAATTTTAGGGGACGTTGAAACCTATTGGGACTAGCATATTATAAACGTAATTAAAAAGAGAGGTTTTTGAAATCTCTCTTTTTTTTGTTATATTATATTATAAAACTTATTACAATGAATAAATTATTACCGACAGTTACCAATGCAATGGCTTTTTGTAAATCAAAAATGAATATGGGTGGAGCAACTTCTCCTAAAAAGAAAATATACAAAAGGGGTGGTAGCACAAAAGGTTGCTAAAAATGGCTTCAAAAAAAGATAGTAGATTAACAAGAGCTGGTGTTTCTGGGTACAATAAGCCCAAGGCAACACCTAGTCATAAAACCAAGTCACATATTGTTGTGGCTAAAGAGGGTAGCAAAATTAAAACTATTAGATTTGGACAAAAAGGTAAAAAAGGATCACCTGACGGATCAAAAAGAAACAAAGCTTTTAAAGCACGACACGCAAAAAATATTGCAAAAGGAAAAATGTCAGCAGCATATTGGGCAAACAAAGTCAAATGGTGATGATTTAATATTCTTATATTGGGAATAAAAAAAGAATAATAGAATGGATAACGCTACGATACAACTTAAAGTTCAACAAAGACTTAATAAATTAGCAAGTCAAGATTATGATAATATTGAGTGTTGGCAAATTGTAGAAGCTTTTAATAAAGCTCAAGTTGTTTGGTGTAGACGACAGCTTCATGGTATGAATCAAATGCGTGAAGGCGATGAACAATCTAAAAGAAGAATAGATGACCTGCAAGTTATACTAAAAGAAGAAACAATACCTTTCTCTGTAAAAGATAATTTTGTAGAATCTATTGATTTACCAGAAGATTATTTTGAGTGGAAGAGGATTAGTGCTTATGCTAAAGATCCTTGTTGCAAAGACAAAAGAAAAATGGTAATTTATTTAGCTGAAGAAGCTAATGTTGATGAATTACTAAGAGATAAAAACAAACAACCAAGCTTTCCTTGGGGTGAAACCTTTTGCACTTTAAAAAGTAATAAAGTTAGAGTCTATACTAATGGTACATTTAGTATTGAAGAAGGTACTTTATCATATTATAAACAACCCTTGCGTATACAAATTGAAGGATGTGTTGATCCTTACACAACAGAATTGTCTACTGCAAATGTTGAGTCTGAATTTAAAGATGATATCATTGAGTTGATGATTGATGAGTGTGTTAAAATACTTGCTGGAGATTTAGAATCATTCAACCAAGTTACGACAGCTAATACACAAGTAGAATCAAACAACTAATTTTTTCGTTTCTTATTGGTTAATTAAACTATTTTTTATATATTATAGTATATATATTTATTAACTAATACAAAAACAAAAAACAAATGGCTTATTTTAATCACGCCTTTAAGAAAACTTTTCTTGCTACTGCTGGCGATCAAACAGCAGTTGGTACTCCTGGAGAAGCAAATTCTAAAGTTGCAATTTCTGCTGGTCTTTTAAATACTAAAGACGTTGGTTGCTGGGAACTTAAATCTACAGCACTATCTGAAGGTTACGGCATAGGACCTGGTGTAACAGGATTCTTTGATGCAAAAACTAATTTATCAATGCAATTGTCAGCACTAGATGATAACTGCTGTCCTTTCTTTTTAGCATCAAGTGCTATTAAGATAAAAGATAAACAAGGACCTTATCACGGAGGATACCAAGAATCTAATAAATCTAAAGTTGTTAACCCTAAGTTTTTACGTAAAGCATGGGTACAATCTTCAAATCCAGCATTTCGTGCTGTAACTCAAATTGGTGGAACTCCTGACAATGTTACAGGTAATGCAGCATGTAACAAAGAATTTCTTTGTGAAGAGACTTACAACCTAAGAATTGATGTTAAAGGAACTGCTGCTTTGCGATTCGCGAATCACAATCTTTATCAAACACTTTCTGCATACGGTGGTTGTTGTACTGATCCTGCGGCTCCTACAGCTGTAGATCCTGCAACAATTTATCTTCAGTGGGCAGAACAAATTTCAGGTCTTGCTCAACCATTATCTGGTTCTGATGAAGGTAATCCTTACATGAGAGACTTTATTCGTCCTTTAATTACTGTAACTACAACTTTAGGAACACAAACATATGCTCAAAATGAAGCTATTGCTTTAGAAGAAGGCCTTGATGCTGCTGATACTTGGGCAAACATTCCTACAACTGGAGTTACTGCAGCAGGACTTATTCTTGTTGGTGCTTATGTTGATACTCAATTTGCAGATTGTACTTTCCAAACTTCTGATTACTACGGTAAAGAACCTATTCAAATCTTTGCTTCTGAAGTAGATCTTAATGGAGATCCTTGTGCATTTGAAGGTTTATGCGTAGAAACAACTTGTGAAGGATTGCAAGCAAATGGTCTTGGTGAATCAGTAGTAAGAGATGTTATTTTACATGAGTCTTACTTGCAAAACTTCTTTGCATCTGATTTACGTATCAGAGAGATAACTCAAGGAACAGATGTTTTTAATGTAATTGACAGAACATCTTTATACTGGAGAATCTTTATGCTACACTCAGTTCCACGTTACAATAATCCTACAGGAGTATTTGATAATGATCAGTACTTACTTGAAATTATTGGATCTAAAAGTACTTGGTTAGCTCTTGACGAAGGTGTCACTGCATTACTTGAATGTAATGGATGTGAAGCACCTGAAGTCTTCGCGAGTACGGAATGTGAAGTTGATCTTCCTGTTCTTCCAGAATAATTGATTTCACTAAATAAAAATAAAAAGGAGAGTAGAGTTTAGACTCTTCTCTCCTTTTTTTATTAAATATATACTATGGCACAGCACAAATTAAGTTTAGAAGTTCCGGATACAGCAAACGCATGTATACTAAGAGTAGTTGATACATCTGTTTATTCATCTACTGTTCCCGTTGAATGCCCAATACTAGAAGTGACATTGCCAGGATTTAAGTATTCTGTTCAATTTAATAAAGATTCAGATCCTGCAATAAACCCTGCATTTATTGCAAACTTAACAGCTTGTGATCTTGAAATTCAAACATCAAATTGTGGTACTGACTTTAATGGTTTACCAGATGGTGTTTATGTTTTAAAATGGAGTGTCAGTCCTAATGATGTAGTTTATGCTGAATATAATCATTTAAGAATCACTAAAGCTTTAAATACATACAATGCAGCTATGTGTGATTTAGATATTGCAGATTGCGCACCTAAAGCAGAACTAGTAGATGATTTAAAAACATTACGTATGATTAAGTCTTATCTAGAAGCAGCTAAAGCCAAAGTAGAAGTTTGTCATGAACCTATCAAAGGCATGCAGCTTTATACTTATGCAATGAAATTGCTTAATAAGTTTAACTGTACAAGTTGTCATTAATAACCAAAATAAACCAATATTATGAAATGTAATAACTGCAAAAGCACGTTGACTTGCGGGTGTAAAAAAAGAAAGGCGGCTGATGGCACACAAGTTTGTGCGTATTGTGTCACTGAGTATAATAATAAAATAGTCGCAGCTAAAACTAAAAAGTAATGTCTAGTAACTCACTTAATGGTAACATAGTTAATCCGAATGATGGTTGTGGTTGTCCACCTGATTATGATTTCATTAATGGAGAATGTATTAAAATAGAATCAACTCCTGCAGAATATAGCGGGGCTACTGTTACAATTAATGATGCAGGAGGACAATCAGCTTTTGGTAAATTTGGACTTAGGCTTTACGATGATTTAAGTAACTATATTTTACCTTTAGTAGCAGATGGACCAAACTTTACTACATGGAAGGTTTATGAAGATAATGGTTATGGTGCAGTAGTAACTCCTTTGCTTCCTAGTGTTAAAAGTAAACTTTGGGGGAGTGACCTTCCTGGTTGTAGTACTGGTAGTGTTGAAGGAAAACTTAATAGAGTAGGAATTTCTTGCAATGTTGCTGTAAATAAGCAACAAGCAAGGCAATCTTTCATGGCTGCTAATGGTCTTAATACCCAACAATTTGCAGCATTGTTACCTGAGACACAATTGGAAGCTGTAAGTCAAGCAGTTGTAAGTCTTGATTTTTGTGTTGAAGTCCAAACAACAAAACAATATCTTATAGGTATAGCTGGTGATAATGAAGTAGTGTTATATATAGATGGTGTTTTACAAGTCTATCTAAGAGCTCAAACACAATATGACTCTCAAGGAAACCCAGTACCACCTGGTCAATCTTTTTCAATTTCTACTAGACCTTTTAATTATTGGCATGTTTTTCCAGTTACATTAACTTCAGGTCAACATATACTAACTCTTCAAGGAATAAATGAAAGTAGTGATGATGCCTTTGGAGCAGAAGTTTATGACATATCTCTCCAAGATTTTCAAAATCAATTTACTAATCCTGCGGTGGGTCCTGGGGATTGCGGTAACGCTGAAGGTGACATTGATCCTTATATAATTTTTAGTACAGGAGATTTTGTAAATGTTACTCCTCCAGCACAAATTCCAGATTTATCTCAGCCAGGAGAATGGTCATGTCCTGATGGAAGTGTTCCTAATGTTTGCGGAGGTATTCCTAGTTGTGAAGTTATATTAAAAGCAGATCAATTATCTTGTTGCTATGAAATAGAAGCTTGTCTTAATCCCGGTGTATTTATAGAAATACAATTGGACGATTCTGTGGCTGAAAATTTAGTTGTTGGTAATGTATATTCTTTTGCTGGTGATCCTGCAATTGAAGATGCTTGTTTTACTGTAGTAAAAGAAATACCTTGTAATACACCTACTTATACAGACATAACTATAGTAAATGATTATAGAACTAGTGACTGTACAGTATGTATACCTTGCTATGTTCTAACTAACTGCAAAGATGAAACAACTCTTGTTATACAATGGGATCCTGCTTCTCCACCTCTTAATTCAGTAAATACGGTATATGTATTTGACTTTGATCCAACAGCATGTTGGACTGCTCAACCATCTATACCACCCTGTGAAGGTACTTTATATGATCCTACTAATATTGTAGATCAATATGAAGATTGTGATGATTGTTTAGCTCCTTGTTTTAGAGTTATAGATTGTATTGACTCATCAATAGTTTATACTAATTCAAACTTGTCTGCATACATAGGTCAAGTTATTTCATGGAATGATGGTGTAGAAGATAAATGTGCTACAATAGAACAATACATTTGTATTGAAGATCCTCAAACACTTGTTACAGTAGTTGTTTTAGATTGTTATCCTACATGTGTAGATTGTTTGCCTAAACCACCGGAGCCAGTTCCACCTTTTGAACCGCATTATAGAAAAGTTAAACCAGGTTATGACACTCCTGCATGCACAACAGAATATGTAGATAAAGTTTCTTGTAAATGGTCAGAAGCTGTTTATCAATATATGGCAACAGAACGGTTTGGTTTAGAATTTTGTTGTGAAACTGATTTAAGAAAATGGTCAATTAAAAAAGAACTTTTGGATATAGCATTGATTACAGATCCTAATATATGTAAATCTGTAGAACCCGAGAGTTAGTTGCTTAATTGGAAAAAAATAAGTATATTATTAATAACAGATACGTCTGAAAAAAATTAAAAAATGAAACCATTAAATTACGATAGTGAAGGATGTGATCCAATATCAAGTAATTGCGTTATATGGCAGGGTCCTGATATTGAATGCATAAGCTTATGTAAAGGTGATACAGTTAGCAATGTAGTATACAAACTAGCATTAGAGCTTTGTTCAATTATGGACAAACTTGAAGTATCTTCATATGATCTTTCTTGTCTTAATTTATTAGAATGCGAACCAGAAACTTGGGAAGCATTAATACAACTTTTAATTAATAGAATTTGTGCTTTGGAATCTGGAATTACTCCGGATACTCCAACAAGTTCTTCAGGATGTCCAGACTGTGTAGTAAACATTTGTTCAGAATTTTATTATACTAGTCCTCAAGGAGACACAATTACTACAATGCAACTTCAGGATTATGTAACTGCTATTGGAAATAGAGTTTGTGATATAGTAACTGAAATAAGTACTATAAACTCAACACTTAATGAAATAGATGGCCGTGTTACTCAGAATGAAATTGATATTGAAATTTTACAAAGTCAAGAAGTAACACTTCCTACTATAACTCCTCAATGCGTATTACCAACTACAACTGGACCTCAGTCTATGCAAGACGTTTTAACAGCTTTAGAAGCTGCGTATTGTGCATTAGAGACTGCAACAGGAACACCTAATGATTTATATACTGCATTTTTAGAACAGTGTTTAGGATTAAACACATCTCCTCAGTTATCTGGAGAAGGTACTATGCAACAAATTCCAGGATGGGAAGTAACTGTAGATAATGCTGCTGGTGCAATAAACAATCTTTGGTTAACTATATGTGACATGAGAGCCGCAATATTAAATATTCAGGCTAATTGTTGTGATACAGATTGTTCTGCAGTTAACGTTGTTATGGTTGCAAGTCTTAATAGTACAACAGAATTATCAATATCTTTCTTTGGTTCTAGCATACCTCCAGGATATTCAGATTGCTCACCATCAAGTGAGTTTATTATAACTGATTCAAGTGGTGGTGGACCTTTGGTTATTCCAGGTATTAATTTTATACAAGATTATGTAACTACAGGACAACCATATATTATACCATTAACTGGAACTCAAATAGATGGTGCATACACTGTTAGTGTACAGCTCAACTATTGTGCTCAAGATCCTGCTCAAGGAACTAGTTGTAGTGGTGTAATCCAATCAACAGCACTACCTGCTGCAGATTGCCCAATACTAACAGTAACGCCAGACTTTAATAGCATAGCTGTTACTGCTGCATGGACAGCGTCAATACCTGTTGTTTTAACATGGGAATTATGGAACCAAGCTCAAACAGCTATAGTACAAAGTTCTATTCAAAACGTCACTGCTTTAGGTAGCGTAGGAGCTGTATTTAATGGATTAACTGATAATGAACCATACTTTGTAAGAGTCTTAGTAAATGGAATACCTTGTGCCTTTGTTGCTACAAACACTTTAGGTTATCCATGTTTACCTCCATCATTAGGAACAGTAACAATTGATTATGGCATTTAAAATATAAAAAATGAGTGATAAAAATTGCGGACATAAAGTACCATGTGGGTGTAATGATAATTCTATTACAACTCCACCACCGTGTGATGAAGGTATAGATTGCAAAGGAACAGATTGTGCAGAAACTTTTTGTGCTGAATGCATACAGTATTGTGGTGAAACAGTATCTTATGGAACTGGTGATTCAGAAATAACAATATCTCAAGGCGAAAGTTATGATATAGTAATGCAAAAATTATTATTATATACTGTAGATGCTACATGTGCTACTACAGTAGTAGTTGGTATTGAGGTAAAAGATTCAACAAGTAGCAGTCTAACTTTTACTTGGTTGGATAATGATGGACCATTAGTGTTAACATTAACAGACGGAGTAACAACATTTGTACAAAATCCAACAGGACTTCTTGAATACACTTTTATAAATTTAACACCTGATACTGAATATACATTTAGCATTGCTTCAGGTTCAACATTTTCATGTCAATCATTAAAATTAAAAACCAAAACTAAAGGATTATTATAATGGCAACTTTTACAGTAAATTTTACAGCACAAACACCAGACACATATACATGTGGATGGAGAGAACAAGGTTCGGGAGCGGCATTTACTATTGAAACACAAGTTGTTTCAGCAATAGGTGGTGCATCATTTATCATAACAATACCTGCCGCAGATAATGTTTACTGTGATGGTTATGTTTATGAAGGATATATTATTGCTGATTGCCAAGATCAAACAGTTGATCCTGTAACAGGAATCCCTGTTAACGCTGTTCAGTTTACTGCAACATTTGTTCAACAAGCAGATCCTTGTCCTTTATATGAATTTGAATGTGATAATGTTGCTATTGCAGCATTATCTGTTACAACAGGGGGTGCAGGATATGTTACAGGCGAAGCATTAACTTTTACAACGGCTAATCCTGCAGACACATTAGTTTCAGCAGTTGGTACTATTGTAGCTGTTGCAGGTGCAGTAACTAGTGTTAATATTACAAACTTTGGTAGCTATAGAGCGATTCCTACTATTGGTGTTACTTCACCAGGTGGTGATGGTAATGCTGCATTTTCAGTTGATATGGGATTTTGTCCAAATCTAGTTATATCTGCGTTTGTTTGTGGAAGTGCGCAAACTTCTCCTTTACCTCGTATAGAAAATCTTGAATTAGGAAGTACATTTGAATTATGCACAGATGCTGCTACTTTAGGTGGGTTACCTGCTCAATTTACTGCTAATGATATTAGTGCTGTAAATGGATCATGTAATTGTATAACTTGCAGTAGATGTACAGTAACTAATACAGGAGCTAAAACTATAGCGATTGCATGGCATGCTTGTCATACAGATCCAGCTAGTCCGCTTGTTTTACTTACTCAAAATATACTTGCTGATGGAATAGCAGTAGATCTAGGTTGTGTAACACCAGAAACAGTTACACAATTAGCTGCTAATTTCCCTGGTCTAGCTGTAAGTTACGGAGGACCTTGTTAAAATATGTCATGGTTTGTTGGTTTACTGTGGCTGACAACGAAAAGCCTCTAGTTTTCTAGGGGCTTTTTTATATATAAATTTTTGTTTTATTTGAATAATTTTTAGTATATTATAATTGTACGTTTATAAACAAAAAAAACAAAAATGGCATTCATAAAAAAAATTATAGCGGAAGCTCCTGATAAAGTGTTATCAGCGACTTCCCGTAAACAAGAGTATGGTCAAGGATCACCCGCTAGATTAGCGCATGTTAATGAAATTGGAAGACAAGCTGAAGAAGCTTTACAATTGTCAACTGATCAAGTAGTAACAAGCAATGCAAGTGGTGATGGTATTCCAACAATAGGTATTCAAAAAACAGGTACTAAAATTACTTATTCTGACGGAGTTGTTCAAGAAGGTTGGCAATTAACCATTAGAGCATTATTAGATGCAGCAGTTACAGTTTCTGTTCCTGCAGTTGTCACCATAGCATCAGTGCCAGGAGAATCAAATGAAGGTTACTATTCTCCATTACAATTATCTGGAGCAGTTATTTGTGAGGATGCCGCATCTGGTGGACGTGTAATAAACTCATTATCTAACGGTGCTGAGTTTACAAATAGTAACGGTGGTGATGGACTTGCATCTGATTTTTGTGGAATAGTTGAAACTACAGTTGGTGATCAAGTAACTTTTAACTTAACTATGGTTGCAAATCAACCAGGTGGTACAGAAACTGGAACAGCTACTGCTCTAGTTAGATTTGAATTTTTATGTTACGAAGGAGTAACACCGATATTAACTTAATAAAAAAAAGAAATAATGGCAGAATTATATGCACAAAAACTAGATATATCTGACGATAGAATTAAAACAATGTCTATTGCAGAAGCATCTTTTACAACAAAAGCTTATGCTGAATCAGCAGTTTATTTTCCATCTGATGCGGGCGCTTCTGTAGCAGGTAAAAAGATAACCGTTACTGATGCACTTAGAGATGGAATGATTAATGAAGAACTGTTTGAAAAAACTCCTTCAAGGCTTCCTGAAATGACAGCCACAGAATATTTAAAAAGAGAACAAGAGTCTGCACTAATAAAAGACGGTAGTGGAACAGCAAATGAAAAAGCAGCAGGAGAGATTCTTGAAAAGATATCAGCGGATAGAAGAGAAGAAAAAGAGTTCAGTGGTAAATACTATGCTAAGAACTATCTAGATCATCTTGTAAGAGCTGTAAAAATGCAGCTTGTATCACGAGATACAAATCTTACTTTTGAAAAGGAAAAAGAATTAGATAAAAGAACGCAAGCTGCTAAAGCATTAAATGCTGCTTTTATAATTAAGTATTCTAAGACTGAAACTTTTGCAGATAGAGTTCGTAAGATTTCTGCTGCAGCATCAAAAGAATTAAGTGCTCCAGCTGAACAAGCTAAAAACTTTAAATACGAAGGAAAATAAATAATTTTCTATCTAGATTTATACTTTAATTGTTAAAGCCTCTAGTATTTATACTGGGGGCTTTTTTAATTGACTTGGAAAACACGCAAAAATTAGCTATATTATATTAGGTAACTTTATATGAATACTTTTAAAAATCCAAATTTAAATGGTCCTAGATTTAGGACTAAAAGAATAAGCGTTTTAACAGCGGACTGCCTTAAACGTTTTAAAAAGAAGTACCCTGAATATTCTGATCTAACACTAAAAGACTTTAAAAATGTTGTAATGACATTTAATGAGAATATAACTAAAGGTATAATTGAGAATAGGAATGGTGTAGAATTACCAGAAGGTCTTGGTTATATATTTATGGGAACATGTCCACCTTCTAAAAAAACAAATATAAACTATAAGCAATCTGTAGACACAGGTGTTAAAAGTAATTTTAGAAATTGGGATTCTGATAATAAACTACTTAAAATATTTTATACTAATCGCAACTCTAAATACCCATTTGCAAATAAGCAAGTATGGTCATTTAAAGCTGTAAAACAATTTAGAAAATTAGCATCTGATTCTTTTAAAGAAAACTGGGCTAAGTATATTGAAGTAGCACCTACCGAAAAAATATCAGCTAAGTTTGATACATATAGAAAAAAAGAACGTTACAGAAATTACAAGCAAGTTATTCCCGATGACTATAATGAATTTAAATTATAAAAAATGATTACAATAGGTGAATCAGTATCAAGAGTACGTAATGTATTAAAGGCAGTAAAAGAAGATCCTTTTTTAACTGACCGTTTATTGTACAGTCTTATAATTAAATTTGCTAAGACTTTAATTAAACGTGAAGACCAACAAGGTTCTTTGTTTAAACATACTGGTTTATTTCAGGATATTCCCTGTCTTGAATTAATTGAAGTGGACAAAGTAGAAGCTTGCTGTACAGGAATAAAAACACCGTGTAAGATTTTAAGAACAAAAGATAAACTGCCTAAACTTTTAGAATTATCTAACGGTCCTATTATAAGGTCAGTAACTTCTTTAGATTACTCTGAAGAACTTACAGAAACTTTTCCTACACTTTACACTAACATGACTAAGACTTCTAGTTTTAAATATAATAAAACAAAATACTATTGGTATTTGGATGGTTATATTTATATACCTAATGCTACATGGGAAGGTATTAGAATCACAGCAATATGGGATGAGTCTCTTAATGACTATAAGTGCGATGTAGATTCTACAGATTGTCAATTAGAACAAGATAGAGAATTATCTATTCCTGATCATCTGTTTTCTGAAATAGAACAGATGGCCATACAACAATTATTAACAGCTGGACAGGTTCCTTCAGATGGTCCTGACGATAGCCAAAACATTTTAAGATAATGGCAAAAAAAGGATTATATGCTAACATTCATGCTAAAAGAAAAAGAATAAAAGCAGGAAGCGGTGAGAAAATGAGAAAAAAAGGAACCAAAGGAGCTCCTAAAAATTCAGATTTTAAAAAAGCTAAAAGAACAGCTAAAAAAAGAAAAAAGAAATGAGTTATAATTACACTTTAAAGTATAGAACATTTGATTCATTAATAGCTGATGCTTCTTCTGATTTTAAAAAGTATCATTTAGATGGCGGTATTGATCCTCAAGATTTCATAAAAGTTGCTAGAAGAGTAAATTATGATTTAGGTCTTAGAATATATCAAACTAAAGAAATAATTCTTGAAGTTGAAAAAGGCCGTGTAAGGCTTCCAAATGATTTTTATGTACTAAACTTTGCCATGTTATGTGGGGAGCAAACAGTAAGGCAGCATATGCCTCAAGGAACGCATGTAGAGGAAAGAATAGTAGGCGGTGCGCCAGAATATCAAGTAGCACCTTCTGATCCTATAGATTTTTGTGAGACACCTCCAACACCTACAACACCTGTAAATCCTTGTACAGATCCTTGCGCTCAATGCGGAGAAGTATCTACTACTTGTGAGCCTTGTAATACTTGTTGTTCTAATCCAAACTCTTGTACTTTAGATTGTAAAGGAAATACTGTTCAATTAGTTCAAACATTAACTACACAAACAAATGTATTTAAAGTATTACAACCAATTAGAATGATACAAAATGCAGAATCTATAGATTGTGATTGTCCAAATCTTTATTGGTCTAGTAGTATTACTGGATATATTAAAGATGGTTGGTTTTATACAAACTTTGAAACAGGTAAGTTATATGTAAACTATCAAGGAAATCTCCAAGATGATGAGGGTAATCTTTTAGTACCAGATCATGAAGCATTGAATGAATATTATGAGTATGCAGTAAAGCAAAGAATGCTTGAAAACCTTATAATGAATGATGAAGAAATGAATCCTAATAAGATACAGTTAATTGAACAAAGATATAGAGCTGCTAGAAACATTGCATTAAGTATTGTAAATACTCCTAACTTTTCAGAACTAAAGCAATTATACAAAGCAAATAGAAATGCTATGTATGGTAAATATTACGATATGTTTAGGAGTCACCCTAGAACAGTAGTAAGATAGTATGGCAAAGCAACAAAATAATAGTGGTGCTCAAGGTGGAAGCTTTGATAAGAGACTCAACGAAGATATTAAAGGTTGGGCAAAATCTCCTTCAGAATGGACACAAGCTCGTAATGCAGTAAATAATACTACATCAGGAGATATTGGTGAAATTAGCAATGAAGCTTCTAATTATTTATGTTCTGCTGCACCTTATACTATTATTGGAGCAATTCACTTAATTGCAGATGAATGGGCTATATATTCTACTGATGATGGTAATAGCGAAATAGGAAGATTCAAAGAAGAGGGATGTACTTATACAACAGTGGTTAATGATCCTTGTCTAAATTTTAATAGAGATAATTTAATTAAAGGTGTAGGAAGAGAAACATTTGAATGTAATAGAAGAGTTTATTGGGATGATGGAAGGAATCCTAGTAGAACATTAGATTTAGATAATGTTCCTTGGATACAAGACTGCGAGACAATAGATAGTTGCGAGATCTGTACAGATACTGATCAGTTAGATTGTTCTAAAATAAGATTAGAACCTCTTATTTCAAATTTATCTTTTAGTGTAGCTGTTGGATCATCTGGTGGTGAATTACCAAATGGACAATACTATGTCTCTGGAGCTTATGTAGTAAATGGAGAAAAGGTCAGTGATTATTCTTTACCTTCTTTACCTATTGGTTTGTTTACACATGAGGATCTTTCTTCATCTTTGCAGGTAACTGTAGAGAATATAGACGAAGAAGCTTTTGATGAGTTTCAACTAGTCTTAATAAGACTTGTAGGAAGAAATACTACAGGTCGTATTATTGGTACATATAGCACAAGACAAAAAAATATTTCAATAGATGCTCTAAATCTACAAGCAGCAGAAATACCGTTTGGACCTGCTTCTATTTTAGTACGCAATCCTATTGCTGATTCTTCTGATGCTATTTTTCAAAATGGTAAATACTTAATTCGTACAGGGCCAACAGATAAATTTGATTTTAACTATCAACCATTAGCAAATCAAATCAAATCTAAATGGGTATCTACTGAATATGATGCAGAGTATTATAGAAATGGTGGTGTTCGTACTGGCTACATGAGAGATGAAGTCTATGCATTCTTTATTAGATGGGTATATAATACCGGAGATAAATCTAACTCATATCATATTCCAGGAAGAGTTTCTACTCTTCAAGAGCAAGCAATTATTGGTGGTGATGACGCACAAGTAGATATAAATGATAATGTGACTTCTTATAGATGGCGAGTTGAAAACACAGCTGTTGTAGATCCGTTATATCCAACAAGTGAATTGCCTGATGGTGGAGTTGTAATTGGTGGTGGTGATATGGCTTATTGGGAATCATCCGAGAAATATGACGATGATGTTCCAGAAGTATGGAATGCTACATCTATAAATGATCAAGGTGTAAATATTGGTAATACAACAAATACAAATTTTGATCTTTGTGGTAAGCATATAAGACATCATAAGTTTCCAGATAATGCTAGTGATACAATAACAGGTAATATTGTAACTAATCATTACAATTCTGATGGAACTAAAATACGAGTTATGGGTGTAGCTTTTGAAAACATTCTACCTCCATTGGATAATCAAGGAGCTCTTATAGATAATATTGTAGGATATGAAATACTAAGAGGTTCTAGATTAGGAAATAAAACTGTTCTTGCTAAAGGAATGATAAATAACATGCGAGAGTACGATGTTCCTAGCACTAGTGAGGCAACTGGTAAAACAGGTTTGTATGCTAACTATCCTTTTAACCCTGTAACATACGAAGACAGATTTTTAAATGGCCAAGCTACAATATCAGCTCCTTTACAATCTGGTCAAGATTATGTTAAAAATGAAGATGGTCCATCAGGTCTAAGCCCATATGGTGCTGATAGAGTCAAAAAAGATATATTTACATTTCATTCTCCTGAAGTAAGTTTTAGAAGACCTTATTTAACAGCTAAAGAAGTTAAGGTGTATGGAGAAATGCATGGTACTGCAACTGGCAATTTTGAAGAAGCAGAAGATCATCCTAAGAATAAACTAATAGGAGATCTTGCATTTGTTGTTGCTACAGTTTTAGGTTTAGGTAATGCAATAGGTAAAATGGATGGTGGTTCAAAAAAGATCACCATGGAGGGTGATGTTTTAAAATCTAGCTATGCTGGATCTGGTACTGCTACTGGAATTGCTGGTGTATTTGGAGTAATAGATCCTGCTACTCAAGCAGCTTGGACAACAAATGCAGGAACATATGGTTTAGCATTTATGAGTAGGGCAAGAAAATATCAAAATAAAGCATCAACAACAGCGGATGTGTTTGGTTCTATTTTTACTCCAGGTCTATATGCTCTAGCTGTAAATACAGCAAATGGTTTGGGTAGTGCGGCTATTGAGCCTGGAGATAGCCCATCAGAAGCAAGACTAAAAGCACAATTATGGCAAGGTAAAAAGACAGCTAGTTTAACTTATGGTGTGGATTACCCTACACAAAGAATAGAGCAAAGTCAAGATAGTGATGTTAGCAAGCTTCCCAAAGCTATAAAAGCACTTCAAGGTGTTGCTTCATTTACTCAATATTGGGCTAATGGAATTGATGCTGTTTTAGAGTTAATGTATGCAGTAATACCTTTCACTCAATTTGCTTATAGATACCAAGCACACTGTTTATATAATCGCTTTATTCCACCTACACAAGGAAACATAAGAAAAGCTTTATTAAAACAAGATTATGTTGGTTCTAACCTACAAGGTTTTACACAAGACTATCAAATTAATAATATCTATAGATCCCAAACAGTTGCTTTGCAAACAGAAACAGAAATTGATAATACAACTACTGTTGATAATACACAAAAAACATTAAGAGATGTACTTGGTAGTAGTGGGCGTTGGAGAAAAGAAAGAAAGTTTGAACCTTTCAATACAACAGCAGCTTCTCATTATGTTGGTATAAAGCAAAGACAACTTAATCAGTATGGGCAAATACCCAATATAATTCAAATACCAATATCTACTGGTACTACTGATAGAGCATTAGTTACCACTCCTACTAATTCACCAGTATTTTTTAATGGTGATGTTTATATAGGAAGGTTTACAGAAAAAAACACTATGTTCTTTTTTTACAATTGGATGGAGAACCTTCCTGATGGAACAGAGTTTGATTATAGGTTGAATAAAATGGTAACGCATCCTAAATTTTGGATGGATACTTTACAATTTGATTTAAATGAGTTTGTAAATAGTTTAGGTAGTGCATTTATAAATTTTAACTGGGATGATATACAAACGCCTAGAGATAAGTTTGCTTTAGACAGAAAAGGTGCTGGTCCTTCATTTAGAATTAAAAATGCAGCAATGTATTTATTTAATTCTGGTGCTCGTGATTTCTTTGTTGAAACAGAAGTTAACATAGATTACAGAGATTACGATAAAGATAAAGAGATAACAAGACATTATGATCATCAAGAATTTAGTGATCTTAAAACTTTATTTAAAACAAAGTATATAAAATCTGGAAACTTTTATAAGTATGATTATAGCTTAAGCATTAATAAGTTATTTAATAATTTAACTGCAGGTTGGGGTACAGTACAAGCTAGAAATTATAATCCATCTATTTCTGAGACGTGTTATAAGTATAGACCTAATAGAGTTCTGTATTCATTACCACAATCTACTGAAATTTTAAATGATAATTGGAGAGTCTTTTTAGCAAATAACTATAAAGACTTTGGCAGTAGAGTAAGTTCAATAGAAAAGATAGGTAAAAATGGAGCAATATTTTTCTTTGATAATGAAAGTCCTGTACAATTTCAAGGAGTAGATGTTTTACAAACAGATCAAGAAACTAAAATAACTATAGGTGATGGTGGATTATTTAGTCAACCAATTCAGAATATGTCTAATGCTGAAAAACCTCATGAGTATGGTTCTTGCCAAAATAGATTGAGTGTTATAAATACTCCTGCTGGACTATTTTATATGAGTCAAAATCAAGGTAAAATATTTCAAGTTGGGACCGGCATTGCAGAAATATCTAATGTTATGATGAAGTGGTGGTTTTCTAAATACTTGCCATATAAGTTAACAAAAGATTTTCCTGATTTTGAGCTAATAGATAATCCTATTACAGGTATAGGTTGTCAAGCTGTTTTTGATAATGATAATCAGGTATGTTTCTTTTCTAAAAAAGATTACCAACTAAAGAAAAATATTAGAGACGTTGTAGAGTATTCTGGAAAAGGTAATAACTTTTCAGTTAATGGAAGATTAAAAATAGAGTTAGGTGACCCTAGATACTTTGATGATGCTTCTTGGACTGTTAGTTATGATCCTAAAAGTAAAGGATGGATTTCATATCATGATTGGCATCCTGATCTTACAATATCAAGTAAGAATACATTCATGACTACTAAAAATGAAGGTATTTGGAAACATGCTGATACAACAGAAAGTTACTGTAACTTCTACGGTAAAGATTATCCTTTTGAAGTAGAGTTTACTCTTAATACTAAAACAGAAGTACATACATTAAGGAACTTACTTTATTACATGGAAGTTTATAAATATGCTGAAAATGGCGATGATAGATTTCATGTTCTTGATTTTAATTTTGATGAAGCTATTGTTTATAATAGTGAGCAATGTTCAGGCATTCTAGCTCTTAATTTAATGCCTAAGAACAATGCACCTGAGATTGTAAAATACCCAAAAATAAACCCTACTAATATAGATATCTTATATAGTAAAGAAGAACAGAAGTATAGATTTAATCAGTTTTGGGATATTACAGATAATCGTGGAGAGTTTGATTTAGACATACAGCGCACAATATTTTTAACTGAACCAAATGGTTATATTAGAAATTTAAATCCTCAGAATCTAAATTATAATAAAGAAGCTACTCAGAGAAAAAAGTTCAGACATTATAAAAATACTGTACTTTTGAGAAGAAAAGTTAGCGGGGATAAAAACATGAAGATTGCGTTAGCTGTTCAATTAACATTAAAATCACCTAGATAATGAAAAGATTTAAATATAGTGAAGGACTTCCTGGAGGAGCTAATGAAATTAAAATTAGCGGTATGTATTCTGGTACACCTGATGTTAATGCTATATTACAATCTAGTTTAATATTTCATGCTGGTGGACCGCACACTCATGGAGCTCCTGCAGACAATAGAGGCCCTATGGCAGAAGTAAATACTACAGAGCCAGACAAGGATGCTATGAATGCTATGATGAAAGCAAGAATAGCATATGAAGAAAACTTTGGTAATCGTGCTGCTAAAAGAATGGTTGCTCCTGTAGATAATCCATATGACTTTGGTGATGGTGTAACAGGAACTCATTATATGGGTAGTATGGATAACTATGCTATTCCTAATATACAAGAAGATGAAAATGGCAATCTAATAATGATTGATGATCCAGCTGCTTGGAATACAGAAAGTGAAGATAAAGAGTTTTTAAGACCTAATGAAATATTTACATTTGAAACAGAGGATGATGCAGATTACTTTGCCAATGAAAATTACAAACGTGTATCTCCTATGTTTATAGAAGATGATGTTAAGAAGTTTCTTAAAGGATATAATCCTCAACAAATGTATGACGAAGGTGGACCATGGCATCCTCATCCACATACTCAAAAAAGAGACAGAAAAATTGTTAACAACGCTAAAAAAACAGGTTTTGGAACAGTTAGTCATGGTGATTATACAGAAACACAACTAGCCACAAGTTTTCCAGGTAAATATACTAGACCTGAGTATCAACAACTACTTAGTAGAGATAATCAATTAGTTAATAATCCAGGAGATTATCTTAGTGAAGCTAGTCAGTTAGAAAATTCTGCATATCGTTTAGGAGAAAGAGAAGGTCAAGCAGGAGCTATAGGTGCTATACCTGTACATTTTAATAAAGAAAATGTTGCAGATGGTTATGCTACAGCAGGTACATCTGGAGGATATACTTCAAGTAATCGTACAAAAAGAAATGTAACTAATTTTCCAGCAACTGCTTCTTTACTTTATGATATAGATCAGTCTCGTAAAGGAGGCGATAAAGTACAATTTATACCTGAGACAGACGTTGTTAAAAAAAGACCCGATTGGATACCTGAAGGAGGTTTGACACGTGAGATCTCAAATAACATGAATACTATTCAGGGTCAAATAGAAGGAATTTCAAGAGAAGATGCTTATAAAATAGCTACTAGTGAAGATGGTCAGCAAGCTATATCAGATTATTGGGATGATTACGAAAATCAAACCGGGAACAGTATGAGAGAAATGACTGAAGCAGAAGCTGAAAAATCTTTTTCTGATCCTAGTTTCAGTGATAAACTAAATGATGTTGTTACTAATCCATTTACAGTAGCTGGTTCATTTGTGAGAGGTCAAGATGCATGGGCTAATTCAGGAATGAGCATTAACGAAAAACAAAATGCTGCTCGTGATGTATACGAAAAAACAGGAGATAAAAGATTTTTAGATATTGGAGGAGTTCAAGGAAGATATGGATCAGATGCTGGTGTTAATACGCTTGATGATTTTGTTCCTACTCATCATTTTCAAAACTCAATGGATAACTATGGTTCAGGAAGAAAAGTAGAAGCAGGTATAGATTTAGCTTCAGGTTTACTTGCTATGACTCCTGTTAAAACAGGTAACTTTGTAAAATCAGGATTGAAATATGAAACAGATGCTATAAAGAAGGCTGGTACTGAATTATTTAAAAAATCAGCATATTCAACAGCAGGAACAACTGCTGGACAAGTAGCTAAAAATCAATCAGGAAATTTATTAAAGGGAGCTTATCATTTTGGAAAAGCTACTTCATGGCCTAGTTTATTTGCAGGTGTTAATGAATTTAAACAAAAGACTAAACTAGGAGATGATAATATATCAGCAGGTGATGTTACAGATGTTGGAATAGATGTTATGAACATTAGTAATCCTTTTAAGTTGATTCCAGGTGGTGGCAATTATTTGGCTCAACTAGCTGCTAAAAGTGGTAAAGATGCAATCAAAGGAACTGTGGCATTAGGAAAGGCATTAGATGAGGATAGCGATACACAAACTGCTGACCTGCTTAAAAGCGCAACTTATTATAGTTCTGCTTTTGCAGGGAACCCCGCACTATCAAAATATATTACAAAGTACGTTGGAAAAAATGCTAAAACTATTGATAAGAAAGTATTAGAACCAACTAAACAATATGTAAATGATTTATTTAATCCAAATAAACCATTCAATCCTGATCCGGCAGCACCAAAAGATTTGCCAGTAGATAATCCTATAGACCCTGGACTGAAAAAAAATTCTGAATATACTATTCAAGCTGCAAACTTGGGTAAAACAATATCAACAGAAAATACTGGAGCTTTAATGTATGGAGGTTCTAATACAATGAATAACAATTATTATGATTATAACCAACAAAGAAAAAAAATGATAAGCATAATTGACTCTCCTATGTATTTTGAAACCTTAAAAAAAGAGTTTCCAGATTATACGCCAGAACAATTATTAGAAGTAAGAACCAATAGATTAAATGCTTTATTAATGGGATAAACATTATATGTTTATAAATAATTGATAAAAATTTAGTATATTTAATATATAACATATTATGAAAAGAAGCATGTCATATCCAACAGTCAAAAAAGGTGGTGAGCCTTTTAAGTCTCATATGATGTATAATCCTGAAACATCAGAAGGAATAATGGTCTATAGTATGGAAGAACATCTTGAGTTGAAAGATAAAGGATACTTGCATCAAGATGAATTAAAAAAACTAATGTTGGGTGGGCTAACAGATAATAAAAATAAAGCTTTAGAATCATCTAGAAATGAATTATTTCGCACAAATCCATCTATTGCTACACAGAATGAAGAGAATCCTGGTATAAATAATTTAAACAATTTTGTAAATAGTGTAGCTTTAAACACTCAAGGTTCTTTAATGGACGGAGCAATTCAACAAACTCAAAATCAATATCTTTTTGGTGGAAATAGCTATAGTCCTAATTTTGGATATAAAGGTGCTAAAAACTTTGATGCTTTTAATACAGCTAATACAAATGCTCTTAATGCAGGTGCTCAAGGTGTCGCAGATCTTTCTGGTTTTGGTAAGTCTTTTTCTGAAGGACTTGTTGATTCATATGTTAATCCAAATATGACTACCAAAGTTAAAACTAAAGGTAAAGGTTTTATGGATAAGTTAGATGTCCTAGGTGAAAATATTATTAATGCTCCTAGGAACATGTTGGGAAAAGCAACTGCTGGTATCAATGAGTTAAGAGATTTTAGATCAAATCAAAAAAGTGATTATATGCAACCTTTTTATAACAACTTAAGTGAAGCTGGTGTAGATATAAACGATAAAGACGCTGTGAATAAATTTATAGGTGGTAAATCTGTTGCAGAGATGAATCAATTATTAGGAGGAATGCTTAATAATCAACAAAGATTTGGTGGTCCTGAGATTCCTGTTATGGATATAGGTGGGGCATGGCATATGCACCCGCATGTACAAGACAACTTTCTAAACACTACTATGCGGGGTGGGAATTATTTTCAAGACTACGCTGATCAAAATTTTGTACAACCTAATACAGGGATGATTATTGGAAGTAATGCTTTGGGTATTACACCTAAGTATTTTCCACCTCCTATGGACTATACACAACAATTTAGAAACGGTCTGGGATATGCATATAATGGTTTACAATTTGGACCTTCTCTGGGAAGTCAGCAAAGTCAAGTAAAAAGAGTTGGTACAGCTACTCCTGTAACAGTTAAAGATGATGTTAAAAAGGTTGATGAATCACCTGTAGATGCTAACATGCCTGGTGTAACAACTATGGATGACATTAAAGATAAAGGTGTTAAAGTTATAGTTGATGAAGATGGTAAAGAAAAAATAGTAATTAATGAAGACAGTAAAGAGAACAGTAAAGAGAAAAGAAGAGGTAACTCTAAAAATCCTAATGCTGTAGTTGATGAAGGCGCAACTGATGGAGATGGAAATCTTTATTTACCAGAGCAAGTATTTAGATTAAACCCTAGAGCTTTTGGTAATAGTACTGTAGATGGTGTAATGACAAGTCCATATGGTGCTGTTGCATATAACCCTAATGAAACTTACTTAAACAAGTTTAAACATAAAACTAATATGTTTGGTGGTAATAAGACTGTTATGAAGTTTGACCACGCTGGTGTAGATTTAAGTGCTGATAGAAGAGCTAAGAGAAAAGCAAGAAAAGATGCTAACAACACAGTGATTAACACTCCTATAACTGATCCTGAAACTGATCCTGAAGTTAATCCAGAAAATTACGAAATAGTTGAAGATAATACGTCATGGCAAAATAACAGACCTGAAACATTTTATCATGCAAATCCTCTTGAAAATGTTGAAATAAACCGTACTGCTGGTCCGCGCGTATTTAATGCTGAACCATATGTTGTAGGTGATGATATGTCAACTAACAGTCCTAATTACGTAGGAAGTATTAATCCTTCTTATGCACAAGTAAATCAATATAGCGATCCTACTTTACAAAACCCTTATACTCAATTACAAAACAATACAATGATAGACGCTGACAGAATGTATGGCGGTTCTTCAACAAACTCAGAAAACATGAATTACGATTACTTTAATAGAGGAGGCGTTCCTTCCCGTAAAGACAATAGACAATTTGCTAGGGAGCAAATTCAAGGTAGAGATAGATTCTCTAGACAAGACCGTAGAAGATTAAGAAGAAATCTTAATAGAGGATTAGAGACTCAAGAAGGATACATGCAGTATCAAGAACCTGCATATGAGCAAGCCCCTATTGTAAGAGAAGATAATTCATTTAACCAGACTATATCTCCTATGCCTTTAGTAGATCCTGGAATGGTTACTATGCCAGAAGCACAACCAATGAATTTACAAGCAGCTAATGCAGGAGTAACAGATGATATGTCATTTGGACAAGCATTTGGTACTGCTAATAAAGCTTTAGGTGAAAATGGTACGTTCATGTGGAGAGGTAAAAAATATGGAACAAGAAGAGATCCTAATTGGAGAGGTAATAAAGCAGAAGAGGAAAGACCTGAAATACCTAGAGATGGTACAGGTGGAATAGGAACGTTAGAGAGAACAATAACAGTAAGTGATAATGGAATAAGTGATGTTGAGTCAACTCCTTTAGAAAAAGCAAAAAGCGTTCCAAGAAAAAAACTTGCAAGTAAAGCCAAAACTAGAGAGGAAATGGAATCTGCATTTATTGCAGATGCAAAAGCTCGTAATCACATTCCTAAAAATGCTCGTATAGGTAGAAGGCAAGACGGAACTGCATATGTAAACATTAATGGTCAAAATAGAGAAATTAAATCTAATGATGGCAAAACTTGGATGCTAACTCCAGAAGGAACTAATAGTCCTATATATAATAAGCGTTATAACTATTCTAGCGATGAAGTTTCTAACTTTAATTATGATCCTACAGAAGATAATAAAAAGGTTGAAACTGAAAGAATTAATGCTTTACCTCAAAATGCTAGTGCTGATTTTAGCACCATGAGTGAAGATAAACAATCATGGAATTTCAAATCTGATGCTAATAGTTTACTTGATGATATGATGACTGAATATAGCCGTAATAGAAATGAAGGAAATAGTACATTAGGATATCAGTCTGAGCAAATTCTACAAATTATGAATAGAATTGATGCATTAGCTAATTTTGGTGATAAGTATGAGTATGATAAAACAAATCCTTCAAATGATCTACGTTCATCAAACAAAGATAAATACTTAAAACTTCTTAGAATTGCTCAAAAATATATGCCTGATGGAAAAGTTAGCAGTTACAAATTCCCTTATGAAGAAGCTGCAAACGAACTAAGATATAATAGTTCTGATTATGATTTTGACAATACAAGTGAGCCTACTAATAATCAAGGCTCGGATGAACTAGGAGGAGATTCTTTCTTAATGGATTTACCACAATCAGAAGTTATTACACGTGAAAATGCTGATGGGAGTATTACATATTGGCCAAAAGGAAAAAAATATGCTCAATATTCTCAAACAATCGAACCAAATGGAAGAGTAACTTTTGGATTAGATCCTGCTTTACCAATTGGTCCAGCTAATGCTGTTAGTAAGTCATTGTTTTATCCAGGTAGTCAATCAGATAATACTTTTAATCCAGGCATAGGCCCTAATGGAGCTGAGGTTGTTTTGAGAGAACAAGCAAGACGTAATAATCAAAGAATTGGTGGCCCTGTTTATATGAATGGTGGTTCTAATGGAAATATGTATGGTCAAGGTATAAGTGGCTACTATGAGCATGGTGGTCAACACAAGTTTATAGGTCCACTAAATAGAAGGGAAACCGTGTTGAAAGAAATGGATGAAACTGAAGAAGACTTGAAGCAATTTTCTAATGATTTTGCTCCAACATATTCTGGTTATGTAACTCCTGGAGTGGTTGCTATGAATCCACATCTAGCACCAAAACGCTTTGACTCTAGGGACTTATCTCCCTATTACCTTAACGCATATCCAGAAGCTGATGCAAATAACGCAACTGTTGAGGAAATGGATATGCAATATGGTGGTGCTGATATGTATGGTAATGGCGGTCCTAACATGTATGGTAATGGTGGGATGAACTATTTTCCTCAAGCTCCTGCAAGACGTGTTGTAAGAATGCAAGGCGGAGGATCTGATATGGTTTCCATACATCAAGGAGAACTTGCAAAATTACAAGAAATGGCAGCAATGGGTCAACAAGCAATGCAATCAAATGAGATGTATAATGCAATGAATAATGGAATTAATCCAATGGGATAATGAGAAAATTAAGTAGAAGGTTAAGTAATTATAGATCAGGAGGTGCTAGCCCTAGTGATAACTATGGACCACAAACTCCTCCTGTAGATAGAACTTCTAATCCTGGTCCAGGAAGTTACCATGGTGGGAACACTCCTGAAATAAAAACTAGAAGAACTTTACAACCAGTTAATCCTGAAGAAGCAACATTAGAAGCTGAAGTTGGTGAGACAGTTGTTACAAACCTTAATCATCAAGGCATTCCTGAATTTTATAAAATAGGTGGTAAACGACATTCTCGTGGAGGAACTCCTCTTAACCTACCTCCTAATTCTTTTATTTTCTCTAGAGATAATAAAATGAAAATTAAGGATCCTAATCTACTCAAGTTTTTTGGTAAAAACCCACAAGGAAAAAAAGGATATACTCCTGCTGATTTATCTAAACAATATGATTTAAATAAGTATAGAGAAATACTAGCAGATCCTAATTCAGATAAAATGCAAAGAGATACTGCACAGCTTATGATCCAAAACTACAACCTTAAGCTTGGTGCTTTAGCTTTAGCTCAAGAATCTATAAAAGGATTTGATAGAGGTTTGCCAGCAGTAGCTACACCAATGCTTCAAAAATTTGGTGTAAATCCTAAAAGTCTAATTGACGGTGTTAAACCTGAAGATAACATGCAACAAAATCAAAGAGTTGCTCAAATTGATATGGCTCAGAAAAAAGAACAAATGCCTAAAGCATTGTTTGGTAGAGAGACACAATTAGAAAGCAAGATGGTTACTAAAAATGAAAACAATGTTTGGAGTCAAATGTGGAATAATCCAGATGCGATGACAGGTGCTGTTTCAGGACTAGCTAACATATTTAATTCAACACAAGGGCCTGAAATGGCAGATGTACTTGCTGCTCCAAATGTGTTTAATGAAATGCCTGCTCCTGGTGGAGATTTTGCTTTTAATCAGTCTGCAGGTTATGTAGGAGAAAGTACTCCTGTACAAAATACAGGTAATATATATTCACAAAGTGGTCAATCTTTTACTAAGTTTGGGGGAGAACCTAGAAAATTTTGGTCTGGTGGTGAAGCTGGTGCAGAACCTGTATTAGAAGCAGGTGAAAGAATATCAGGTAATAACATATTTGATGCTAGTGGAAATATTGTTGGATATAAAAATGGTGCAAATTGGGTTCAATATTCTCCTCAAGTAAAAGATGAAGTAGTAGATGAAAAGACTGTGGAGACAAGCAATAAGTCTACTAAATTAGAAAGTATACCTAAAGATACAGAAGCTGAATTTTTTGATCCTGATTCTGAAGGGTTTGATGAAAGCTTAATTGAAGAGGGTGACTATATTAAGAAAGAAGGTAAATGGCATAAGGTTACTCAAGTAAAGTCAGATCCATATAAAGGAAAAGCTATTGAATCTTTGCCTCAAGTATTAAAAGGTGAATCAGCTGATTTACGTGAAGACTATGGGCGGCTAGAGCATATGATTAACAGTAACGAAGATGTTAGAAAAGAAATAATATCTAGATACAGAAAAAAAATTGCAGGTGCTAAAGCAGGACGATTTATGAGTGCATCAGATATTGCTGTTGCTAAAGAACATTCTGATGAAAAGATAATAGAAAACTTTCTAGAGTCTCAATTACAAGTTATGGCAATCAATGCTAATAAAGGAATGATTAGAGGTTCTGAAGGAGAAGCTGCTTGGGATAAAACTGTTGTAACAGATAAAAACTCTGAATACTATGGTTTACCTAAAAGCTATGTTGAAGCTGCCTTAGCTTTAGATTTTAAGCCTAAAAGTAAAGGAGACACATATGGTTTCCAAACTGCTTATATTGAGCTTGAAAAAATGGCTAATGACCCTAAGTATAAAGAAACATTAAAAGATTTTATCTTAACAGGAGATACTCAATGGGGTACTGCTGATGAAACAGTAGAGGGTGTAAAGAATAGAACAGTATCTCCAGCAGATGGTTGGTGGGGGAACACTACTACAGGTCAAGCTGCTTTATATAATCCTGAAGGTAAAGATTGGAAGTATGAAGAAGTAGGTATAGATACACCTGAAGAAGAACTAGAAGTTGACGGGTTAGAAGGAGTAGAGCGAGAAGTTCCATATGGATGGACTGCTCCTGACGTAATGCAAGTTGGATTTGATGTTAAAAATAGATTAGGTCTTAAAAAATACAGACCATGGGCAGGAAAAGATATTCCTACATATCTTACACCTAGATTTACATCTATGGAACAACCTATATCTAAAGTTAATGCCCAAGTTATGGGAGCTTTAGAAGGCTCTGGAAGATTAGCACAACCTAGTCAAGCTTTTGCTGCTAACGCATCAGCGTTAGGTAAAACATCAGCTAATGCAATAATAGATGCAGGATTTAAAGAACAGACTTTTAATATTGGTCAAGGTTCGGCAGCAGATAAATATAATACAGATCTTGCAAACTCATCTAACAGATTGAATAATGGTTTAGCTAAAAGTCTTTATGATGGTAATACTATAATGAATCAAAACTTTGATAATTCTAAAAGAGCAATGGGTCAAAGATTTGTTACAGATTACGGTGTAGGCTGGAAAAATGCTAGTAACTTGCAGGTTATGAACACAAGAGATCCAAATTATAATATAGATGCTTGGACTGGCAAACAATATGGTACATTTAAAGAAGGTGATTTAGCACCAACTTATAATCCATCACAAGACTTAGCAACAATGGCTCAGAAACTTATGGACGATATTCCTGGTTTAACTGGTGATCAAGCTTTAGAGTATGCACATAAAACACTAAATCCAACGTCATCAAATTCACAAAATAATGCTAGAGTTAGATCAGCAGGATTGTCAGCAAATGAAGTTGCAGCTTATAATAATAATAATCAATTAAATAGCAATTAATAATGGCTAGTTATCTACAAGGTGTTACCGATTTCATACCTGAAGTACAACCTTTTGCTCCTGACTTTAATTTTTATTCAGGTTCATTACAACTTTCTCAAAGTAAATATGATGCTGCCAAAAAACAGATTAGTTCTGTTTATGGATCCTTATTAAATGCTCCTTTAACTAGAGAAAATAATATTGAAGCAAGAGAAAAGTTTTTTAAAACTATTGACAATGATATCAAAAAGATATCAGGTTTAGATCTTTCATTACAACAAAATGTAACTGCAGCTGGTGATTTGTTTAATCAAATGCTAGATAATAAAAATCTTGCTAGCGATATGGTTTGGACAAAACAGTTCCAAGGTCAAGTTAGAAAAGGTCAAGCATTAAAATCTTGTCCTGATCCTGAGAAGTGTGGTGGATCATGGTGGCAAGGTGGTGATCAGTTATTGCAATACGCAAAAAAAGATTATCAAAATGCTACAGATGAAGAAGCTCTGAATATGGGTGTTCCTGATTATGTAGCATATCAAGACATCACTAAAAAAGCAATGGCTTTAGCAGAAGAAGCTGATCTTAATGTTTCAATGGATAGTGTAAGCGGTGGTTACATTGTAACAACTAAAAATGGTCCTTTAGTAATGCAGAGTCTTTCTGATTTATTTCAAGGAAGTTTATCTAAAGATCCTTTGATTAAAGAGTATTACAATGCTCAATCAAAGCTGCAGAGAAGAAACTATATGACGACTAATGCTGAAAAGTATGGTAGTGAACAAGCTGCAGAACAAGCATACATTACTGAAAAGACTCAAGCAATAGAAGCTTTATATAAAAAGATGGATCAAAATTTAGATTCTAATATTGAACATGAGACTAAGAAAGCAGAACAAATAGAAGAAAAAACAAAAAAAGCAACTCCTGATAGAGCTAAAAATTTAGGAGAAGCTTTAGAAAGAACTCGTAATAGAGCTAATGCTTTGTCTAGTACTAGTCAAGAAGTAAAAGAAAATACTAATAATTTAGCTTTAGCTAAAAAAACTAATAATTATACAGGTTACCAGATTGATCAAGCTTTAGCTGGAATAAATCTCAGCACAGATATAAATAAAAATGCAGAGATTCTAGCGTATAGAGATTTTGAACAAACAATGAAAGAAGATCCATACTCAATGGAAGCTGTTAAGCAAGCTAATAGATTAGCTTTAGCAGATAGAGCTTTTGAGTATGACGTGAAAAAGATGGAATACAAAGCCAAACTTGATGCTTACTATGGTGATGGTGACGGAGGCGGAGGTGGTGGTACTGGATTAAGTAATGGTCTAGGTAATACACCAGTTAATGAAGCTATTGCAGGAACAACAGCTAGTACTTTACAGTCTGAAAATAATAAACTAGGACAAGGTGATATGCTTTGGGGATCTGAATATACAGCAGATCAACAAGCTGGTTATGAATTATATACTGATGATAAAAAAGCACTCCAGAAAGATTTATCTGCTGACCAAAGAGTTTTAAGTAATTCAATAGTTGATGCAACAAGAAGAGCTGCTGATGGTGGCGATGCTCAAGCAAAAGAAGATTACGTAAATCTATATAATCAATATGTAGCGGCAACAGGAAAAGGATCAAAACTTGGTACAACAGATATTAATTCTTCTTATACGCAAGCTAAGAATTCAGGAATAAATATTATAGGAATGGATCAAGAAAAACTTTCTACATACTATGATAATGTTATGGAAGGATATATTAATCCTACAAAGAATAGCAACTCTGAATTAAGAGAATATCTTTCTCCTATATGGGAGAATGGACAAGAGTTAGTTAGTAATATAAACACTTCCAATCAGTACTTATCTGAAATGAATAAGTATTTTGCTGAAGATGCTCAAAGTGCTTTTGCTAAAGCTTTACAACAAGGTGATATAACTGATGTAATGTATAAATCTTTAGTTGCGTACATAGATCCTGAAACTGGTGAACCTCGTAGTAGAAATGATTTTATTGCTGCAGGTGGTACAGGTTCTTTATATAGAACAGATGCTCGTTTAGGAACTGATGAATCATACAATGAAGAAACTGGTCAAATAGAACAAAGTTATTTAACAGGAGCTGCTAATGTTACATCTAGTGTAGTTGATGCTGCAGCTACCACAGCTTTAGGAGTTGCTGAATTAGCTAAAGATTCTTTCTTAACTGCAATAGGTAGTGGATGGCTATGGGGTGAAGGTCAAGATTTCTTTGATAGAGGTTTTGAATACGATGATCCGCAAGATGCTGCTAACTGGGGTGGAGCAAATCAAACTGATGATTGGAGAAATGATGATTCTAAACAAGGTGCTCCTGGTGTAATGGATGAAATGAAAAGAATTTTTAGTAAATATGCAGCTCCTAGAGGAGCTCAAGGATGGTATGGTCTAAAAGGAACTGGAAATAAATCAGCACAAGGATCTACATTTCAACAAGTTGATGTTGCTAATGTTAGAGATCTTGGAGTTCAAGGCATGAAAAGTATTTTAACAGATGCTTTACCTGATCAAACTGCAATATTTAACATTGGAGGATTTAAAGAAAAAGCAACTGAAGATGATAAAGCTGCTAGAACTATAATGATGAATTTACTTCAAGATTCACATGGACAAATAAAAGGGGAAAAAAGATTTAGAGGTCAGATGACTTTCTCACCTATTGCTAATAGTAATGGTGATACTTATGGTATGAATGTTAAATTCAACCAACAATATTTAAATCAGTACAAAGGAACTGAAGATTACCCTGGTCCAGTTACAGAAGATAAATGGCAAGCATTAATGACTGACGGTATTACAGTATATCAAAGCAAAAATAATTCTAACAATATTTTGTTACAAGGAACAGAAAAATCTTCTGCTGAGATAATGATGGATTGGTCTGGCAGTGTTCCATATAATGCTTATCCTAGATATGCTAAAGGAGTATCAACTAAACGTACTGATAATGGTTATATGACATCTGGTAATTTTATGACAGGATTAGATGAATCAGGTCAACCAATATATGAACCATACAATATACCTCATCAAGCAAATCAAAATCTTAATGATATAATTAAAGAGATAGATAAAACTATTAGAGAATCTGTTCAAATGAATAGACAAATTGAACAGCAATGGGTAACTAACAATAAAAAGTAATGGCAGAAGAAAATATAAATAGAGCAGTACCACCTGCAGATATGAATTTTCCTCAGCCTGGTGACATGCCTGGAGGTAATTTAAGTGCTCAAGTTGTAAACGATGACAACTCTATATCTCCGGATCAGATGAGAATGCCTGAACCAGTTAGACCTCTTAGTCGTAGAGAAGAAGCTATTGCCAGACAGTCATATCAAAAACAAATAGATGCTAGTCCCACAATATCTACTACACTTCCTGAATTACCTCAACCTGATGTAGGATTTGAATCATTAGAAAAAACCTTGCCTTCAAGAGATAATGTATTAAACTTATTAGATCAAAGGTTTAGCACAATGGATCAAAGAGTTAATCAAGATGCTTTTGCTTTTGGTAAAGGAACAATGTTTAATTCTAATGATCCAAGTAACATGGGTCAATTTAAAGAAAGATATCAAGAGCATGGATCATTTGATGAATTAGGGTTTAGCCCTTTTAGAGACAACGAAGCTTTATATAATTCAAATAGCAGTTGGACAAGTGATTTAATGCGTGCAGGAGGTCAATGGGCAGAACTTACCGGCCTTGCTGCTATAGATATGGTAAGATTTGGTGAACAATCTGATGCTGCAATTGCTAAACAACAAGAAGATTTGTTTGCTATTGGTAGTAGTACTAGAGGTGGTGTAGGAGGTTTTGCTACTAACTTCTTTTTAAATAGTGGTACTACAGTAGGTATATTAGCAGAACTCGCAGTAGAATCAATTGCTATAGCTGCTGCAGAAGCCGCATTAGGTATTGGTACTGCAGCATCCGGAGGTACTGCTGCACCATTAACAACGCCTATAATGACTGCTGGTTTTACACGATTAGCCAATACTATTAGAAAAGGGTATAAAGGTATTACAAGAGGTTTTAAGATGGCCAAGAATTTAGGAAAGACTTTAGATAATATGAAGGACTTTTCAAGATTTAAAAACTTTATGGCTAAAGGAGGTAAATTTGTTAACCCTGTTGATAATACATTTGATTTCTTTAAAACATTAAAAGCTGGTTCTGATTATTCTAATTTTAGTAAGGGACAAAAAGTTTTAAAAGGAATATCTGCTGGTTATTCAGATATAAGAAATGCACGTTTGACTTGGGCAGAAGCAGCCATGGAAGGTGGTGGTGTCACAAATGGTGTTGCAGATAAGCTATTAGAACAATGGGAAATTAATAATCCAGGAAAAACTTTATCAGAAAAAGAAGCAAGAGACATGCTTGCTGTAGCAAACTCTGCAGGTTCTGAAGCTGCATGGTATAATACACCTGCTATATTTTTTACTAATAAACTCATGTTTAATGGTTTAGTTAGTGGTAAATTTACAGGAGTTGGTCAAAAGCTAATAACAGCTGATGGTAAAAAATTAATATTTGATGGTGCAAAAAAATCATTAGGAAGCAACTATAAACTTGCTGCCAGACGGTGGGGTACTAGACAATGGAATAAAGTATTAAACCCTAAACAAACATTAAAAGATTCACTTAAAGGTGGTGTTCTTTATGGTGAAGCAAATGTTGGAGAAGGTCTTCAAGAGATTACACAAGAAACTATTGCTGGTGCTGCTGAAGAAATGGCAATGTTAAAATACGATGAAGGCAATCTAACTAGAGGTGGTTTATATAATTTTATAGGATCTGGGTTAGAAAAACAAATTAGTGCGCAGGGTGTTGAAACATTTTTATCTGGTTTCTTAATGGGTGGTGTGATATCTCCAATTAGTGGAGCTATAAGTAATATGACAAACAAAAGCTCACCGGGTGCTATGGAAACTGGAGTTCAGTATGCTGTTAGAAAAGGTGGTGATATTTTTCAAAGAACAAGAGCAATCATTGGTGGATCAGAAAGTGCTGGTGCTGAAGCAGTTGTAAAAAGAAGAGCTGAAAGAGAAAGACTAGATAAAAAATATCAAGAAGAAGGACAAAAGGATGTTGATAATCTTAATCAATATTTTGAAGATCCTGTAAAATATCTTTCTCCACATGTAGATAATTTAGAATTTCAAAAAGAAACTGCCAAAGCAATGGAAGATGCTGAGCAAGCAGGTAATCACAAAGCTAAAAAAGATGCCTCAGAAGCTAGCACAAGAAATCATATATTAACATCAATAAGATATAATACAACAGATACTATTATAGAACGATTGAGAGAGATGGAAAAGATTCCTGATGATCAATGGGATGCAGATTTTAAAGGGATAACTAAAGAAGAGTATATTAAAAAAGTAGATAAATTTGTAGATAGAGCAAAAGAATTAAAAAATGATTACGAAGGAGCTGTTAAAGTACTAGGTTCTAATCCTTATAATTTAGCTAGTTTACCTGAAGATCAAATAGATGAAATATCTTTTAAAGCTATGCAAATGGGAAAAATAGCTTGGGATAATGCAATGCAAGATGTTGTCTTTAAAAAATCTGAAATGAGAGATGCTCTAAATAGAAAAGAAAGCATCTTATATAATGCAAAAAATAATATTGGTTTAAAGAATACACCTTATGGTGATTACAATCTTATTTTTGCAGCTGATACTATAGAGAATGAAATCATATTATTAAATAAAGAGCTTCAAGACTTTGGTGAACCTCAAGATAAGCAATCAAAAGAATATGTAAAAGGGAGAGAAAACAAGCTCACTAAGTTAAAAGCTTTACAAGATGCCATAAGCTCAATGAATAGAGATGCGTCAGAAACAGAACAATTATCTCCAGAAGTATTTAATACTGTTTCTAAAGCTTATGAAGAATATGTACTTGAAATTGCAGGACAAAATAAAGATTATGTAAGTAAAGCTGATATTCAAAAAGGAACTGCAGATTTTATTGATACTTATATTTTAGAAGCAAGAAGTAGAAGAGACATGGCACAGTTAGATCTTTTACTTAATCCAAATGGTTTTATTGACCTTGTTGATAGAATTAGATTTAATCAACAAGAAAGATTTGCAAATAAAAAATTAGAAATAGAAGCTTCATTAGCTTTGTTTAGAAAACAAAAGTATAAAAATGAAATGCTTAATAAACTTTTTGAGGCAGGGATGTTTTTTAAAGTTGAAGATCTTGCTGCTTTTGATAAGGAAGGTATAGTACCAAAAAATATTTATTATACAACTGCGCAAAAAAATGGAAGGTTTGATGTACTAAGAACTAGTGACGACTTTGGTAAAGCAATGAAGATATTGCAAGAATACTCTGATAAAACACTTACAGGTATTCCTATAGCAGAAAGAGATGATAGCTATGCTGATGGTTATGCAAGTACTCTTAGACAAAGAGATCCTAATGATAAAAGAACATATGAAGATTTAGCTGAGCAATATGGATTTGATCCATCAAAAGAACAAACTAAAGTAAAATTACCAACTGTATTACAAGCAGTTATTGACAGTAAGTATTCTAGTCCTGATGAAAAGATACTAGCTAAAGCAATGTTACAAGAAGGTGTGGCGAATGAACTTGAAACTGTAACATTTAGAAGAGGTTTAGACAAAGGTGGTTATTATAGTAACGAAGAACAAAATGTTATAGATCCTAGGTATTTTTCTTCAAACTTTGATGGTGGTGGTAACGGAGTTATAGAACAAGTTATAATGCATGAAGAAATGCATAGGAGAACTATTTTAGGGCTTAGTGAAGATGTAAGCTTTAAAGAGTCTATTGATGCTTTGCATAAGAGTTCTATAGAAAGTTGGAATGCATTAAGCGATGAGCAAAAGAAAGAGTTAACTGTTTCTGGAGAACCTTTTTATGGTTTACAGAATACTAAAGAATTTGTAGCTGAAATTTTTAGCAATCGTGCTTTCCAAGAATGGCTATCAACAATCCCTTCTAATGTAGAAAACAAAAACTCAAAGTCTACATGGGCTGCTTTTGTTGATTATGTATTAGATAGAGTAAAGAAACTCTTTGGTGCAAAAACCACAAATAGTATTCTTAATGCTGCACTAGATGCTACAACTACATATTTAGATACAAGTCTAGGATTAAAGGTGGCATCAAGCTCTACTACTACTGCTATACAAGATAGCATAAGTACTGCTATAACGTTAGATGAATACAACAACTGGGTCAAAACAAAAAAACTAAAGAAGAGACATATAGCTTCCTTAGCAATTAAAGAACAAAACAATGAGGAGTTAAATGAATATGAGAAATCTATTATTCAAGATCCAACAGCCTCAGTACTAGTTGCTGAATATCAAGCAATGATGGCTTCTAAAAAACCTATTAAGGATACATCTAAAGTAAAAGATGTACAAGATGTAAAAGAGCTTAAAGCTTTAGGATTTTCAAAAGCCGAAATAGATAGAATGAGTCCTAAGATAGCAAGACAGTTTGCTAATGAAGCTCTTACTAAAAATGAAAGAAACAAACTTAAAGCTCCTGAACGAAGTGATGTAGATAGGCAAAAAGCAGAAGAGTATAAAGATTCTGTAGATGAATTATTTTCTAATATTACTAACTACAATGAATGGCAAAATGCTGAAGATAATTTTGAACTTTTACTTACAAGTTATCCTTTGCATATTAGACAATTATCTGGAGTTACTTCTGAATATGTTGAGAACCTTAAGACGAGAGAGTTGGAAAAGTTACAAAATGAAACTAACTTTGATAGCATAAAGGTGGGTGAGTTTGTACTTATGAATAATAAAAAAGGAGAGCCTGTCATTATTGAAATTGTTGGTAAAACATCTAAACAATTAAAATATAAATTTAGAAACTCAGATAAAGTTTTAAGGATGAATTCATCTACTGTACCGAAAGTTATTTTAATGAGATACATAGAGGGAATGCCTGCGCCAGTAGAAGAATCAATCACTCCTACAGAAGAAGAAAAAAATATGATAAAGGAGACTAATGAAAATGCTAATAAAGCTAAGTCAAAAGCTGGAGCTGCTAAGAAGTATGTAGAAAGTGAAAAAACTATAGAAGAGTTAAGACAAGAAATAATTAAAAAAATCTGTAAGTAATGAAGTGTTCAATAGAGCAGGATCAAATTGATTTAATAGGTACTTATGTAGCAAAGCTATTAGAGAACAGTGAAATATTCCGTTTAGATTCTCCAAAAGACTATGTAAGAAATGTTTATGATATGGCTATATCAGAAACTAATGATAAGATTACAGCATTAAATTATGCACGTTTAGTACCAATGCAGTTAATGCAGATTGCCGCATATCAAGCAGATTACTTAGAAAAACTAGCTGTGAACCCTACAGATCTTTCACAATTGATGGCTTTACCAAATCAAGTATTAGATGAAGAAACAGGTCTTCAGGTTATGGCTGATTATCTTGGTATAAAAGCTGATGAAGAAATATATAATTACTTAAAAAATCTAAACGAAAATCCTCAAGAATCTAGTACAAAGATAGAAGGTAAGAAAGTCATTACTATGAATGAAGCTAG
>Ga0315331_10000085_pt1 | contig 50067 bp, 30 predicted proteins | sample M160m34915metaG_FD_203456 | JGI IMG/M metagenome (GOLD analysis project Ga0315331, IMG submission 203456) | Ammonia-oxidizing marine archaeal communities from Monterey Bay, California, United States - M1 60m 34915 | ecosystem: Environmental > Aquatic > Marine > Intertidal zone | place: USA...
TGGCCAGCGATGAGGCGCTCGTTGCAGTACATCGTCTTCCATCCCTTGGCAGACATCCGGATCCCGGTATGCATGTCCTCGGTAATGGTCTCTGTAGCGATGTAACCCACATCCTTCAGCGCTGCTCTACGGAAGAGAGCTGCAGACCCGGCGAAGATCACCGAGTCGGTCGCATTACGAGCGGGCTGGATAACCTTGTAGAAGAGTTGGCCCTCATCCCAGAAGCGCCCCTTCTCATAATTCACACGACCCTGGAAGGTATCGAAGTTGGAGAAGGCGTGAGGAGACTGGACAAAGCCAAGCTTCTCATCACGGAAATAGCCCACCATCCGCGAGAGGAAGTTCGGCTCGGGAATATGGTCAGCGTCCAGAATCGCAACAAACTCGCCGTCAGTCTGGTCGAGAGCGTTGTTCAGATTGCCAGCTTTAGCGTGAAGGTTGTTATCGCGAGTAATGTAGTGAACGCCTAACTCTTCACAAAGCTGACGTATCTCTGGTCGGTTGCCATCATCAAGCAGGTATGTCCTGTGAAGGCAGTCCATGGCCAGGCAGGCTTGGAGAGTGCCTCGAAGAATGGGGATCTCTTCGTTGTAGCTAGGGACAAAGACATCAATCGTCACATCCTCGAGCGGTTGCTGCTCCGGTGGATCTGTGGGCTCCCAGATCTGGAGGAAGAAAAGCAACAAGCTCACGCCCCCCCACAACTCTGTGATGTAAAGCATCCAGGATGCCGTCACAGCGTACCAAGACTCTAGATTTAGCGTGTAGAGACCACGGTAGACCAGATAGCTCACTGTGGTTAAGGCACAGAGAGCCATCAGCACCTTATTCAAGCGGTATCTAGGCTGACGGGCTTGCGTCGATGAATCGGTGGAGTCAGTCATGGGAAGACTTACCTAACAAAGCAAAAACAGACGTGCGGACGAGATCGAGGCCTGACATCGACATTCATCACTCTCAACTGAGCAAACTGGAGAGAAGATTCAGGTGTGGTGGACAGGTGTCCGAAGAGAATACTCTATTGGGCGCAATCTGGCAGCCCCTTCGACCCTGGCATACGGATGCAAAAATTAAGAAGGCAGTATCTTACGACACTTCACTTGTCTGCAATCGCCATCGCATGGCTGCTTGCAATACCGTGTGGATGTGCCAAACCAGAGCCCTCTCTTTCGCGAGGAATCCACGTATTTTCACCTGAGGAGTCAGAAATTTCTGGTAACTCAGGCCGAGAGGGCGTGGGAGCAAATAATCTGACCAGCTCGGGCAGCTCATCAGGGCCTTCCGGCAGGGAACTCAGGAACGTCACTCAGGACAATCCCTCACCCGCCAATGTTGGTTACGGAGGCACGCCTAGCGCACCCCCGCTTGCAAGCGCTCCAGGGGTCAATCCATCGGTGGTCCAAGGCCCCAGAGGCTCCCGACCAGGGCTTACCGCCCCTGCTCAGCAGGGCCCGGTCTCGACGACAAAACGCACGAACGAGCAGGCGCTCCTGCTTCGCTCCGCTCGCACCGCGATTACGCTAAAGCAAATCGACGAAGCATCGGACTTGTTCGAGTCGTATCTCATCCAGGTCCCTAATGACCACGAGATCCGAACAGAATACGCCGGCGTCCTCGTTCAGAAGGGTCTCCTGAACAAAGCCCGCGACCTGTATCTGAACACCCTCCAGGTGCTGCCACGATCAACTGACATCCGCCACAAGCTCGTGGATGTATTGATCATGAGTGGTGAATACTCTGCGGCAACAATCCAACTCGAGAACATCATTGAGCTGGACCCCGACGACCTTGCTGCAGCGGCCATGCTATGCCGCTCTTACAGTTGGGTGAAAGACCTCGAGCGCGCCAAGATGGTGTTTGATCGCTACCTTCGAAAGTTGGATCCGACCAAGCAGTATGACCAGACACTGCTGGCACCAGCTTTGCTCGACATGCAGAAGCCGCGCGAGGCATTGCCTTACCTCCTGAAGCTACACACCAAGTCACCCAACGAACTCGAATGGGCCACAAGCCTCGTTTACTGCTACGAACTTCTAGGTGATGAGGAAAAAGCGACACGCGCCGTCATTGCGATGGCGACGCTTGAACCGACTGTGACGGACTCCCGGATTCACCTGGTGGACCAACTTCTCGCGCTCAACAACTATCAGTTAGCGCTGCAAGTCAACCAGCAGATCCTGCAAGCCGATCCACAGCATGTCATGGCACGACTCATGAGTGCCCGCATTCTGCTCGAGTCTTATGACATCCGACGCGCCAAGGAAGCCCTGCGAGCACTTGACGCGGAACTCGGGGGCATGCGTCGATATTCGCTCGCTATGGCCCAACTATACCACCAGGTGGGCCAATGGGTCGCTTCTCAGAGCATCTATGAAGCGATGCTCATGGACCGCCCGAACGACGATGAAGTCCGGATTAGGCTCGCACTGCTGCTCCGTGAGAAGGGTGACCTCCACAGAGCTCTCGCAGAACTAAACAAAATCGCGGTCGATAGCCCATACGGCTCCCTCGCTCAACTCGAGCAGGGTTCGACACTGATCTTGCAAGGGCGCCCCGAAAAGGCTGCAGGTCTCTGCTCCCAAATCGCGGACATGCGTCCCCACGACGTCGCTCCAGTCATTGGCCTGGTGCGTGCGCACATCGCCATGGATCACCTCGAAGAGGCTCGGGCCCTGTGTCAGCACTTCATCGACAAGCACCCATCAGACAAGATGGCGATCGCCCAAATCCGGGTCGTTCTCGGGAAGACCCAGCTACTTGCGGGTGACTCGGTTCAGGCGGCACGGACTTACCAGTTGGCCATGCGGGAACCAAGCATGCACGAACCCGAGGCCTTCTATGGCCTCGCAAAGGGCCGTGCTCGAGGTGACTTCGCAGTGGGCTCTGAGATCGCTCGACTGTCATCCAACATCGCTACATCCGGTGAAGGAATCCGCATGCGTATCGAGCTGGGCAAGCTCGCGCTCGGAGAGCAGGATTACAAGAGGGCTACCTACTACTTAACCAAAGCGCTCCGCTGGCAGCCCAACAACATTGCTGCCCAGGTTCTCTTAGGAGAAGCACTCAACCTAGCTCTCAAGGCTGGCAACAAGACGGACCCCGTAAAGGTGTTCTCTGCCGTATTGGAGAATGACCCAGGTAACACCAGGGCTCTGCTAGGCCTAGCCAGGTCACACGCCATCAAGCGTGACTTCGAGATGTCTCTGAAGGCCTATGATCAGGTGCTTGAGCAAGACTCGGGCTACGATTACGCCGCCCGAGAACACGCTCGGACGCTATTCTGGGATCAGCAATACGACGAATCGATCAGCCGATACGAGCGCTTGATCGCTCGCCTGCCTAGCGACGACATGGCGGTGGACTTCTTCGATGACCCCGTCGACAACGTAGCTCTGCAAGCTCTGTCGGATTTCGAATCCAACACCGACTTCGCAACTGCTGTGCGACTGGAGCTCATCGCCAAGCAGAACATGTCTTGGCGACCACCGATTGCCCAACAAGCGCTTGAGGAACTCATCATTCGAGAACCAGCGAACCAAGAGGCACTGTTCGATCTCGCACAGCTCGAACACCGCCGTGGGCTAACCGACGACGCAATCGATCACTACAAGGACTTGATCAAGGTCGCTGGCGGCCACCAAGAAGCTGCTAAAGCACTTGCTGGTGCAAAACGAGAACTAGTCCCAAGCTTCAACCTCCGCTTCGACAACGAAGAGAGGAACGGGCGTGATGGCTTGTCGTTCATGGATGAGAGTTCGGCCATCGCCGACACTCGCTTCGCTCTTGGCAACAAGAACGACACCTTTGGCTTCGGCCTCGGGCGTCGCACCTACAACCCTGGCCCAGTCCTCAATGACCCCAACTACGAGCCCCTGAATGCCAACGTAGTCAGGTTCTTTGGTTCTAAGGCTCTCGGGGAGAACACCGTGGTCGACGGTCTTGGCGAGTTCCACACTTACGACGCCGATGACAAGCTAAGTGAGCGCCTCTACTACGACGCTGGTGTGACCTACATCAGCGATGAGCAGACCACTGTCAAACTTCGCTTCTTCAGCGAACCAGTGGCCCAGAACTACGTGACCTTAGCGCAAGACCTCTACCGCCAAGGTGGACGGGTCGGCCTCGAATCAGCTCTAACACGGCGACTCGACTGGGGTGTCAGCGGGCTGATCGCGGACTACTCCGACGACAATACGCGCGTGGAGGGCAACGTCTTTGCATCCTACGAGTTCACCGCAGCCCCAACGGAGTTGCGAGTCCTCATCAAAGCAGACTTCATCGACTCGAGTAATGAGATGGGTGTCGTCGACCAGACTACGCAGCTAGCCCAGCTCGACACCCCGTACTTCTCGCCGAAGGGGTATTCGGTATTCTCACTCCAGACAAACTGGCAACACCAGTTGGGCAAAGAGTGGTTCACCGGGGCCGACGACATGTTCTACAAGGTCATGCTCGGTGTCGCAGTGGACTCGAACAACGTGGCCTACACGGAGTTCGGAATGGGCGGTGGTTACGACCTGACAGAATGGCTACGCCTAGAAGTCGGCGTGCGAATGGTTCGCTCTTCCGCGATCGACATCACCTCTGGCTTTGGCATGATCACAGTCCGGTGGCCGTAATCTGAGATCGTAAAGGAGCGAAATTACATGCCCCCCTGTTCAAGCACCCAGCGCATGCTGGGCGCAGGACTCCTGCTATTGTTGACTGTCAGTTGTGGCAAAATGAACGACGTTTCTATTGGAGCCGGATTTGGCATCAATTTAGCGGGGGCAGAGTTTGGCGCCCTAGAGTCAGACTTCTCAAACACCAACTTGGGCGAGAACGGGAAGAACTACTTCTTCCCGTCAAACGAGGTCTTTGCCTACTACGCCAGTAAGGGCCTAAAGCTGATCCGCCTTCCCCTCTCCTGGGAGCGACTACAGCCACAACTCGGTAGCGATCTCGACCCAACCTACATGAGTCGAATCCTGGAATGCTTGGACCGCGCCTCTCAGCACGATTGCTCTGTAGTCCTCGACATCCATAACTACGGTCGCTATCGCTACCAAAACGGATCCCAGGTCCGCGAGCTAATCGTCGCAGCACAACCATCCAAAGAGAACGAGATCGATGGCGCATCGATAGTCAATCTATGGTTGCGCCTGTCAGAGGAAGTTCGCCATCACCCTGCAATCGCCGCTTACGGCTTGATGAACGAGCCCCATGACATGGCAGGTGCCGACTGGCATACGACCTCTAATAAAGTGGTCCATGCTCTACGCACCGCCGGCGACGAGAACTGGATCTGGATAGCGGGCGATGGCTGGTCCAGCGCAGAACGCTGGGAGCACAACAATCCTGCGACTCCATGGATCAACGATAGCCTCAATCGAATCGCCTATGAGGCGCACGTCTATTTTGACTCTGATAGCAGCGGCAAATACGTGCGATCATTCGCCCAAGAACAACAACTCGACCCGCGCACCAAGCATCGGGGCCATCAGCGCATCCAACCATTCATCAATTGGTGCGAACGCCACAATGTTGTCGGCGTCATTGGAGAGTTTGGCGTCCCATGGGATGACACCGGCTGGCTGCCCGTACTCGAACAGTTCCTGAGCGAAATCCGCCGCCGCAACATCAAGGCCTGCGCCTGGTCCGGGGGCCAATATTGGGGCGACTACAACCTCTCTATGCAGCCGAGAGGCGGCTACGACGTACCCCCACTGACACTGACCGCTTGGCATAACTCGCAGGCGGACCGACCCACCGAAGCTCAGCCCAGCGGAGACAATCCGATCCCACGCTGACGCAAAAATCAGCGTTGACCCAATTTTCGGCACTCGGCGGCTCAAGCCTGCACTGTTTGCGGGCCGATATTCCAAATTGAGATGCCGAAGAAAGTGCGAATACGGGGCCTGCATGCCCCAAGAACTGCCCCCGCGGCAAAGCGACTTCGAGCTGTCGATACTCCTGATCAAGCGATTCGCTTACCACGCTGGATCACATTATCCGGCATGGAGTGCGGCTCGCAGCATCCCGACTTCTGTAACGACAATCTCGGCACACTCGGCGAAGACTACTTCATTAACCGCCGCCCCACCTTCGAAAGGCTCGCCGAGGTAGGGTTCGAAGGATTCCGCATTCCTTTTTGTTGGGAACGCCTGCAGCCACAGTTAGGTGGCCCACTCGCACCTGAGGCTCTCCAAAGCCTGCGCTACATGATAAGCGTAGCAAGAGACCTCAATCGAAAGGTGACCCTCTGCATGCATAATGCCGGGTGCTACACAACACGAGTGGATGGAGTCCCAACAACGTGCGGACTCGAAGAATCAATCAACGGCATCGTCCATGTGACGGACCACCACTTCGCCGAGTTCTGGTCTCGGATGTCGCACGCACTGTGCGGACTCCCCAATCTCCGTGGCTACGGCTTGGCGTCTACAGCCCTCAACTTGCCCGATGGTGCTTGGCAGAGAAGCTCGCAAGCCGCTGTCGATGCAATCCGAGAAGATGGTGACACCGTCCCCATCTACGTCTCCGGAACCGGATCGTCTCGCACCTCTACTTGGGGCAGCGACAACCCAAGCGGTCCTTGGATCAACGATCCCGAAGACCAGATTATCTACGAGTCTCACTGCTATCTCGACCACGACGAATCAGGTCAATACGACCTGCCATTTGAAGAAGAACTCGCAGCTGACCCAAAACTGCAGGCGCGAGCTGAATCGAGGTTAAAGCCGTTCTTGGATTGGCTGGGAGCGAATGACGCCAAGGGAGCCCTCACCGAGTTTGGAGTCCCCTGCGACGACCATCGCTGGGCGTCACTTCTCCCACACATGATCAAGACACTCGAGAAGGCCAAAGTCGGATCCGTGTGGTGGGCAGCCGGTGAACACCTGACAGACCACCCATTGTCACTCCAACTAGACGAGAACAGCAACAAGCCGAAACCCGCGCAAATCGAGCTGTTTCGCGGTGTCACCCGATCTGCGTAAACCTGGCCTAAACACCAGTAGCCCCAACGGAATCGAATCAGCAATCGCCATCGATGCGAGCTGCGTCCACTTGTCAGGTGAATCTCTGGGACCACGACGTCATCGAATCGCCGTCTTTCGACGACAGCATGCCAGCCCATCATCGATCCACCCAATCTGAATGGCGCTCTAAGCAACTCACTGTCGCGACAACACGTCGATGGAGTCTTGCGACATCACGGTGACAGCCAAGTGCTTTTCAAGTAACCATGAATGCGCCCTGATTCACCACTACTACCGAGCCTACAGCGGGCGCCGCATGCCAACACAGAGAAGGTCAGCACACACTCTTTGTATGTGAGACAATCAAACTGTGCGCACCATTGTCAACTTCATCATCGTCTGTGTCTTACTAGCCGGAGGCCTCGTCACCGCCATTGCCCGGCCGGACTCAAGAGACGTCGTTGAAAACCTAGTCATCTCCTGGCCGGACTCCTCGAAATATTGGATCGAGGAAATCGCAACGGCTCCGTATCGGTGGGGTTTCTATTTGGCAGCGACACTATCACTCCTTCTCTGGCTAAGGCCTCGGAAGTAACTCCGCAAGACCACTCACTGGTCTAGCGGGTCACTGTTCATTCGCTGCGTGAATGTCTGAATGTTCGCAACCGACGTCAGACCCGCGCTTCGGAACGACCATTGAGCCCCAACCAGATCCAAGGCCTACCCCGAGCCCATCGACTTCGTCAGATTGACGAGGGGCCGGCGGAATGAACCTCGAGGACATGACGCCGAATGATGTCGAGCAAGACACGCTCGGATCCAAATCGGAAGAAGTCCTTATGGTCTTTAAAGTCCACCCGTTCGTGCCGAATCCCACCTTGTGCCAGTTGCGACCAACCAGCGAAACGGTGGTGCCTAGTGCGACGAGTCACAAGCCGCACCTCAACGTCGGCGGAGTGCGGCCGATAACGGAGCAGCGAACCCACGAGAACCCGGCTGAACTCCTTGTCCACAGCGTCCGGCAGGCGGCCCCGCGGATCCCTGGCCTGTAACTCGGCGGAATCACCACCGCGCAATCGCCAGCGTTTGAGCCTTCTCCGGATCGGGTCGAGATTGACCACCGAATCGCAGAACATACGGACACGGTGGCGCAACTCATCCTTCCCTGACAGCGACACATGAAACTCAGGCTCGATCAAAATTGGCGGCGGGAGCCTCACACCGCGACGGAGGCACTCGCGGGCTACGCCAAATGCGATCCAACCACCGATCGAGTACCCAACCATGACCGGCAAGGCCTTGCCAGGTCGAGACAACACCTGATCTGCGAGTTCATGGACGCAGGCGTCGATCGCACCGACTGCTTCGTCTCGCGCGTATTCCGCACGACATCGATCTAGATCAAGGCTGACCCCCGAGATCGACATGTCTACTCCTAACGGCGCCCAAAGCAGACGAAGCGTGGCCTCACCGTGAACCCCGGGCATGAACATGACTTCCGGAGAATCGTCCTTCTCGTTAATCACTTCAATACGATGCCCAGTCGAGACTGGCTGCTCTGAACCGATCCGGATCGCGTCCCGATACCGATTGAATAGATCATCGATGTCTTGAGCAACGTGAACGAGCGTAATCGGAATCGAACATTCGCTCGCCGATTCGAGAGCCGCGTGCAATCCCATCGCCGAAAGTGAATCGCCACCGAGTTCGAAGAAGGACCGCGAGACATCTATGTCACGGCGACCTAGCGCGCGTTTGACTTCAGCAATGATCCACTCCCGCGTTCCCGCTTCGCATGCGGAACCAACGACTTCTTCTTCGGTCGCAAGCAGTTTCGATGCAACAGCCCGATCGACCTTGCCAGAGGGCGTTCTCGGGAGTGCCTTAACGAATCGCCAGCGCCGTGGAATCGCATATCGTGGCAATCGTGACTCAAGCGCACGCTCGACCCGCCCCCCCCACGCCTCCGAATCACTAGCATCGAGATCTCCACCCTTTGATTCTGGCCATTCGACGAGAACTGCCAATTCGCGCCCGGCATCGGTGGTGATCGCGAGCACTTCAAACTCTGGCCCGTTCGCGATCGCTTGGATCGCAATACAAACCTCGCCGAGTTCCACCCGATAACCGCCGATCTTCACCTGATCATCCGCTCTACCACGAAAGAGAATCTCTCCATCGTCACGCCAAACTGCACGGTCACCGGTTCGATACCATCTGCCGTCTGCATCTGGAGGGAGCTGGAACCAATCGTTCGGCTCCGACATTCCGAGATACCCCAACGCAACCTGGCCTCCCCCGACCCAAAGCTCACCTTCCTGTCCGGGCGGCACACGGCGTCCATCGGAGTCAAGGATCCTGATCTCAGTACCGCGCTCAGGGCGGCCAATAGGAAGCTCTCCGGACTGAACCGAATCTGGCTCAACCCGGTGCGCGGTAACGGTCACGGTGGTCTCCGTAGGCCCATATCGATTGAACAAACACCGATCCGGACCAGCTAGCCGCAGCCACGTACTGATGTGCTTCGGATCCGCAGCGCTACCGCCAATATCGACATGCATCATCTTCTCAGGAATCGGATCAGACAATGAGGATGCCAACCTCATCCAGGCCGACCAGAGTGCTGTAGCGCAACCGATCCCGGACACTTCCTTACTACTGCAAACCCCGATGAAGGCAGACATACTCACAAGATCGCTACGTTCGAACGCCACTGCCGTCCCCCCATATATGAGCGGGTACAGGACCTCCGCAATCGACGAATCAAACGCTACCGACGATGTCCAAGCAGACCGTCGACAAGAGTCCGGGTGAATGTCATCCGCAACCGTCTCAAAATACTGATCGAAGTTCCCATGCGTTAATCGAATCCCCTTTGGACGGCCGGTACTGCCCGAGGTGAACAGAACGAATGCCACAAGATCAGAATCCGGTCGAGCGATGCGGTCAAGAAAGCCCGACGACGATGTGCACTTCGGCGCGGCAGAGATCCACCGTATACCGTCGCCAACGACCTTCGTGCTCGCATCGGTGATTCCGACCCGAGCGTCAAGCAATTTGAGCATCCCAACAACCCGGTCCTTTGGCGCGAGCGGGTCGATCGGCACGAACGTAGCGCCGAGTCCAAGGACCGCGAGCATTGCCGCGACGAATGCTGTGCCGCGATCCAACCGAACCGGCACGAGATCACCAACACCAATTCCGGCCTCTACTAGCACATGCGCCCAGGACGCAACCATCACAGCCATCTCTGCATCGGTCGCTCCACCATCAGCCGCTGAATCAACGCAGAGCATCCGCGAATCTCCCGCACGCAACCGCTTCACAATGATCTCGAGGAACGACGGAGGCGTCGGGATCGACACGCTCCCCTCCCATGACTTAATCCTCTGAGCGGTGTCTCCCGCCACACGGGGAAGCGATGACATGAACGCTGCAGGCTCACCGATCAGGATTTGACGACGGTGCGCGACAAGATCAGTAAAGCAGTCCATTTCATTGCGAGGGCCAGACACCAACCAAGTGCCTTGCTCATCGCGCTCGAACGTCCAATCGGCAGGCGCACCAACCGTGACGTCAACTTTGCCTTCGAATAATCGGACCGGCAGACTCACTGGATCAGATAGAGATCCCTGGTGCGCGGCATCGCGATCAAGAAGATCACGCAAGAACGGTCCTCTCCGTCGAGCTTCACCAATGGCCTCAAAGATGCCATTGACCGCCTCACCAAGCCTCGTGGCCGGCTCCAGTGCGAACCTGACAGGCGCCAATGGACATAGCAAATCCACGACGGATGGGTCGACGCCCTCTGCAAGATCGGCATCTAAGTCTGCACGGCACCAAGCAAGCGAAAACTCAATCGCACCGCAACCATACATTCCCTGATACGCAAGGAGGCCACAAGCGAGGTCCGCATCACTGGGCCCCAATACAACTCGACGCTCATCGACGGGTAAGCCGGCTTGTTCAGATGGAGCCACCGAATCAACAACCGTCAACCGACTACGCCATTCCATCTCATGCCGAAACCGAGATCGATCCCAAGCCTCCGTCACCGTGAGTTGCTCCGGCGTCCGAACCTCTACCGACGACATCGTCGCCACGGAAACGGGAGGGTCACTTTTCAGCACTACGACGCAACCATCGCCGCACCGGACATGAAGACACCCGTTGTCAGCCATACGTGTGGCCCCTGGCATCGCATCGACATTGGCACAGCTTGCGTCTCCGCATGCTTCAGCATCGACCAAGGCATGCCATCTACCGCCGATTCGAAACCGGGAACGACCTACGTAGTTCGCGTGCGGCCCGAAGTTGTGACCACGCACGACTCGCAAGGTGGATTCCCGCGATGCCATCCAATCAGTTTCGATGCCTTGGCGAGACCAATTGCGATGCCCAAACACCGTCCGCTGACTCGAATCCTGCGGCCGGCCCTCAAGTTGTTCTCGACGCAGCAGAGGCATCAATCGCTCAAATGACGCGCACCCAGCTTCGACACATCGAAGCTGCAGCGAGAGGCTGGTGTCCGCCGCTTCAACAGGCACAGATTCCGACACCAACAAGTCGCCAGTGTCGATTCCGCTATCCACCAAGTGCCATGTCACTCCGTGTTCGCTCTCACCATCAAGCAATGCGCGGGTCGGAGCGTATAACCCCGCATAACGCGGCAAGGGACCATCGTGAAAATTGATCACGCCTCGCGACGGATGAGCGAGGACATTCTCAGGCAGGATACGGACATTGACGATGCTTAGAATCCAGTCACAAGGCATCTCAAGAAGCCCATGCAGATCTGCATCGGTGGCCATCACCGAAACGCCATACGATCTAGCCTTCGCGGCGAACGAGTGGCTGCCCGGAAGACATGCGACCACCTCAAATCCGGACTCGAGCAAACGGCGGAGACAGTAATCCCCTATCGCCGCGTCACCGATTAGGACAATCCGCGGAGACTCCCCAGCGCGGTCAATCATCATTCGACCCTCGACTTACTGCTTCCGTCACGTTGACATCCAGCAGTTCACCGCCGCCCGAGAGTCGACAGACTTCACAGTGGGCTGAAGTAGCCAACAGGATCCCATGGCTAGGCTTAGCTTGGACAGAAGTTAGGGACACAGCTACGCGATAGGAGGAGAGGAACAATTCAAACTGCAACTAGGGCCACGCATCGCTCCCATGCAGACCTCGTCAGCAAGGCGCGCTCTGTTGCAACTTGTGAACAGAATGAGCAAGCGTCAGAAGCGACATCGTCGACAAGTTCCATTCGACTACATCACCACATGCAGTCACTCGAACTAGCAACTGACGAAACGTCGATTAACCCACCGAGAATATACCCCCTAAGCAACACCTAAGTCATCCACTGCAAGAGTGTTAAGCGCACCAACCCTCGAACACTGCGATGACATCGGACAAACAAAGCTCTCCGCTGGATTGGCCGTGAGCCGGACCTTCACAAGCGCCGGCAAAACGCTCAGAGACCGAACCAGTCCTAGCAATGGACTGGACGAGAACCGACACATCTAGACAAACCAAACGTCGCCCACGAGCGTACACAACCGGGCCTTAGCGTCTGGCAATCACCGGGCACAACACATGCTCGCCCGCATGAACCACACTGATCACCTTACAAACAATGGCGACCCAGGCGGGAAGACCTGACTCGCATAGTGCATCTCCGGCGACCAGTACCGAGTGACAATTCCTCGCTGATCTTGACGCTGAGCAAGCGTAGCAAGATCAAGCTTCACCGCTTGTTGTGATTTCGATGCCACCATGAAGACGTATTCGCCGCAATGATACGATGGAATCGTGAGCTTGAAGCAGTCTGTGCTCCCGAAGCATGCGCTAATTCTCTGACGCGTTTGCACCAGGAAGTCCGGGTCAAGCGTCGAACCCGCTTGAACAGCACAAATCGAATCATCCTTTAATGCCCGTGCAACCGCGGCATAAAACGCCTCTTCGAATAGTGGCTCAGAGGCGCCAATCGCATCATTGCAATCGATGATAGCAAGGTCAAAACAGTCCTCGAAACGAGGTAAGGCAGTGCTTGCGTCCTCAAACAACAACTCAAGCCGAGGGTCTTCAAATGACCCCGCACTGAGGCTCGTTAAATGCTTGGCCGCTCCCCGAACAAATTGCTCGTCAATATCAATCATGACGACTTGTTCAGGATCATGACGCAAGACCTCGCGCAACGCAGCGCCATCTCCCCCCCCAACAATCAACACGCGCTTGGGGTTCGGGTGTAAAAACATGGCCGGATGAACCAGCATGTCGTGATAGATGTGCTCATCCGAAGTCGAGAATTGAACAATGCCATCGAGAGCAAGGACTCGGCCATATAATGGCGAATCAAATATTGAGTACTCTTGGAAGGCAGTGCGCTCGTTGATCACAACCTGATCGACAGCAAACCCGTGGCTCACTTTGCCATCCCGTCGGCCAGGGACACTGTTTTCATAGAACCACTTCTGGTCCTCAGCCTGCCCAGAGTGATGTGGCGCGACATTAGGCCGAGCCCGCATCGCGTCGGTTGCGTCGCTATTGCCCCGCGTCACCTCGAGCATCTTGATCCGCACAGCACCTAACTCTGCTTTCACAACCTCATGCGCAAGAAGCGAATTGCAGTCGCCGCACGTATAGATATCAACAGCGGCATAGTTAGCTTCGGGCCACGAATGAATCGAGATATGTGACTCGGCCAAAACGCTCACAGCAGTGACACCTTGCCCCTCAAACTCGTGGGCCTCAGTCGACAATATCTGCGCGCCAGCAGCCAAAGCAGCCTTATTGATGATGCGGACTAAGGCCTCCTTGTCATTCAACAGGTCTGACGCGCAATCCCAATAGTCAATGATGAGATGTCGCCCAACAGGGCTCGTCAACTCGGTATCTGATTCAGCAACCATCCGTCACAATCTCAACAGCGCTTTCGCACGCATAGGGAACAAGAAACAGTCACTAAGACCTTGAGTCATCGATCAGCAACCGAGCCGGGGTAACTCTTCGCTCGATCACTCTCCTGGCAACAGCATAACTTCCAAACGTGCACGAGCAACGTGAGCAAGGACTAGAAGCACTACAGATTCAGTGCATGCCAGCTCATCCAAACAAGTGGCAACGACACATCAAAATACAGATAGTCCATCAAGCCATCACGCATGCGCCCATGACACGGAGCAGTGGTGCAAATCAGCAAAACACTCTAGCCCAGTGCTTCAAGCACCTATGGCCAAACAAACGCATGGCTTTCCTCAGTCACGATCCAAAAAAAATTGTCCGCAGCAGAATCGCGTCACAGCCTGACTGAGATCGAACAGGCCTAGAGATGAAGGCGTGCCGCACTTCATGCGCTTCCTTGCGGTGCAGCTGATCGATTCAATCGGTCAGCAAACCTTGCTGGATGGTAGAGACGCGTCAGGCGCGACCTGGTAGAGCATCAATGGCGGCTAATACATGTGGCGGCAGATGCTCGCCGTACTGCTTTTGCCAAACTGGATCGAGGTAGTCTTGGTTCGAGATGTCCTTTCGACAATTGTGCGCGCCACAGTGACAAGTCATCTCTAACGCGAGTTCGATGTCGCAAGAGGCGTAGTCGTAAGTGATCTCATCGCCGGCTTTGATATCCCAGCGTGCCACAAGCGAGTAGCCTTCGCCCCACCATGTGTTGGGATTGCATGAGTGATTCGCTTCACGAGAAAGGTCCTCTGGCAACGAGTAGCTGTCGACACCACACTGAAATCCATAGTGTCTGAACCGCGCAAATCTCTCTGGCGACCACTCAAGCACTTCGGCCCAGGAAAACGTTGGGCCCTCGAGTTCCCAGAGCATGGTTCCCTGCGTAATGAACTCAGTGGTGAAGAGTCCTTGCCCCTGGATCGTGCCGGTGTCTTTTGCGATCAGTGCTGGGTGTAACATGGTCAGGTGCTATTGGTTGTTCGAGCCCAAACAGGCACTACAACGCAGAATCCTTTGGCAACGCTTGGCTGGCGTGATTCTGATCCGGAGACCAGTAGCGGGTCGCTATGCCTCGTGTTGCTTGTAGTTTTGCGAGGGCTTCGCGATCCGGGCCCGCTGGGTTTTGGCCGTTTGAGGCGACGAAGAAGATGTAGTCGCCGCAGTGATAACTGGGGATCGTCAGTCGATGCCCAATGGTCCGCCCGAGACAGTTCGCCATGCGTTGCTGGACTTGCAATAGAAACGCTGAGTCTAGGGCCGGGCCGCCTTGCACCGAACAGGTGCCATCTGCCCGGAGCGCCCGAGCTACGAGCTTATAGAACGGCTCTTCGAAGAGTGGTTCAGCGGGGCCGACAGCGTCGTTGCAGTCGATGATGATTACATCGAACTCATTCTCATAGCGCTTAAGTGCCAGCATCGCGTCCTCAAACAGCAATGTCACTCGTGCGTCGTCGAATGACCCTGCACTCAAGCTCGGCAAATGTTGTTCGGCTATGCGGACGAATTGTTCGTCGATGTCAATCATTACGACTTCTTGCGGGTCGTGCCTTAGCACTTCGCGCAAAGTCCCGCCGTCACCACCCCCAATGATTGCGACTCGCCGCGGCTGTGGATGTGCGAACATGGGTGGATGAACGAGCATCTCGTGGTAGATGTGCTCATCGAAGGTCGTGAGTTGCACGAGTCCGTCGAGGACCAGGACGCGTCCATACACCGGGTTATCGAAGATCAGACACTCTTGAAATGGAGTTTGTTGCTGATGCACCAACTCGCTGATGTGGAATCCATGGTTCACATGACCGTGACGTTCACCGGGAACGGTCCCTTCGGTGAACCAGGTCTTGTCGGCTTCGAGCCCTGCGCGAGACGGTGGCTTTGACTCAGATGAAGATAGCTGTCGTGACTCGCCCGCTACGCCTCGCGTGATGTTAATCGACTTGACGTGCCCGGCGGATAGCTCCTCGACCATCACTTGATGTGACAAATGAGGGTCGCATGTTCCGCAGGTGTAGATATCAACGCTTGCATAGCCGGACTCCGGCCATGTGTGGATTGAGATGTGTGATTCAGCCAGTAGGGTGATGGCGGTTACTCCCTCTGTTTCAAAGCTGTGGCTCTGGGTTGAGATGACCGTTGCACCAGCCGCTGCAGCTGCGCGCTCTAGAATCCGCGTCAGCTCTTTAGCGTCATTGAGTAGCGATTGATCGCAGTTCCAGTAATCCAGTATCAGATGTTGTCCACTGGGACTGAGGTGAGCCTTTTCCAGAATTGACTCGCGTTGGTGTCGCTCTCTTACATAGGAACTGGCTACGTTCAGTTTCCCGGCTTGCTCGGCTTTGCTTAGTCCGCTGAACCCACTGATGAGCCCTCTACATGATGTGGCGCCGCATCCGCATTCGAACGGTGATCGGTATTGGAACTGCTCTAATGCATAGTCGTAGGTGATCTGCTCGCCCGCCTCGATGGTCCTGGTGGCCGTGAGCACTAGATCATCTGAATCAGTAGACTCTAATGCGTCCAGTGAGTTGGGCTCGCATGAATGGTTCATCAGACACCATGGCAACTCGAGAACTATGGGGGTGCAACTCTCATCGCCGGGGACCGCATGTTGGATCGCGCTGACGAACTTGCTCTCACCACTGCCCGCGATCGTTATCTCCATGCCGGCCGCGCTACCGAGGTGCACGTAGGATGTGCTGCCCGTAGATGTAATGCGCTCCCCTTTGCTGATCTGTCGGTTGGCGACTACTTGCCAGTTATCAGGGTCATCGGTAACGATGCGATAATCGCAGGTCTCTATTGGAATGGTGACCCGAAGATTAGCTTGGGATGGCGTGTGATTGTCTTCCATGTCGACGGTAACGAAAATCAACCGATCGCCCAGCGTTAACGATATTGTCGCGGGGGCTTTAAGCGTTGACTGCTTGTGGATTCATCGACCCATGGCAACAGCAACTTGAGCCAGTGCACCGGAAAGCACTCTGCGCCGATTTACCCGGTTCCAATGATGACAATTGGCTCCTATTGGAGCTGGTTGCTCGCCGATCCAGCTACGCGGTCAGGACATGTTCCCTGGCGTGTTGGCAATGCCTCTAGGCCACTTATCCTGAGCTCCACATCGCCGAACAAGCCTGCCATAAGCCTGGGGCCGCTGGCCTTATCACTTAACGATGTCCAACGAACGAAGGAACTGGATCATGCGCTCAGCGGCAACGCGATTCCCCAGAGCCGACCAGTGTCCGTTAGCTGGAGAATACACTTGATGGGCGGCATCACCGGTGAGCCCGAGTGCACGTGGCATACGAAGATACGGGAGGCCCAACTCCTGACAACTCGCCTGAATCGAATCCTCGATGCGATCACCGTCGGCATAACCCGAGTGCGAGTGAGGAATGGAGCACACAACAAGTGCTGCACCAATGGACCGACAAGACTCTCTTAATCGATCTAGCAGAGCCTTCGTTAAGCGTGTCTTCTCGTCATAAGACGCATCAGCTTCCCGCCACCCGTTGAGCTTCCGATCCAATCGATACCAACAGTATCTGGCAGCGAGCCCTACTCGCGACCATCCTACTTGCCTTGCAACGACTTCCTGCAGTGGCTCTAGATGCTGACTCAAGTACGTAGGTGAGTGGAGTTGCCTTTCCACCAACTCAAGTTCGTCACCAGCGAGGTAATACTGGGGTTTCGGAAGGACCTGGAACCCATGCGCATTGCGCTTGAAGTCATCCACGAAGATCCCGACGAACACAAAGTCGGGCCGATACTTAACGCCTTCGTCAAGCCAGCTAAGGACCTGCTGATCCAACCCATAACCATTGACTCCAAAGTTCAGGATTTCGCAGTCTTTTAGACCTCTCTCCATCTGCGCTGGATAGGTCTCGTCATCCGCCACGGCGAGTCCATAGGTGAACGAGTCGCCGAGTATGACACCCCGGCTAAGGCCCTCGACACGCTCGTAGGAGTATTCTCTCGGTCCTCTCAGCCCCCGTGAGTTACTAGTCTCGCTACCACGACTGAAAGACTTTGGCACACGCCATCCCAGCCTTGAGTCCCATTCGATATTGATGTCGGTCACGCTCGACGATTCCGCTTCTAGGAACTTCGCGATGAAGAACGCGTCATCATCCCGGACCAGAAAGGTACTCACGGGGAACAACCAACGTAACGAACACTCAAGCAATCCCCCGGTGATCAAGACGAGAATCACGCATTGCGAAATCCGCTTTTTAAGCCATCTTTGTTGATTCACGTAATTTGGCGGGAAGCTGTTTAAACCATGCGGGCGGGCCGCAGAAGGCAACGATACACCACTTTGGGATACTCATACCGCAATGCCTGAATCACATATCGTGACTCTACGTGCGAGCGCTCAACCAAATTGCCATAGGGGCTCGGAGCCACAAGTTGAGAGTCGATGGCTGAGGCCCGAGCAACCTACATCGGCTAACAAGGTAAGCACCGTATCAAGGGCTACTCGTCAACCGACACGGAGCTTGTGGCTGCAAGGAAATGGGCGATGCTGCCACCGCGATAGTCACCAAAATCACATTCTTCTCATGCGCTATCGACATCCCAACGCACATTCGAAAGTGAGGACCACGCACAGAAACTCTCTACTCATTCGCGCACGACGCCTATGCACATCGTATCCAAGCGGAGAAAGCGCTACGATGAACCATCATGCAGGAGGCCAAAGCGCGAAGTGAAATTGAGCAGAAATATGCTCTTCGCAACGCGGAAGCGGTGCCGGTAAAAAGCTACATCGCAGGCTGCTGCAAGCCCGATGGACAGTATGCCGCCGGTCGCATCACCTCGATCTACTACGACTCACCGGACGGTCGACTGTATCAAGAGAAAGCTAATAGCGACTACATCAAGACCAAGGTTCGGCTGCGCTGGTACTCATCGATTCGTGGCTCAGCGCCCGCCGGCATGGTCCCATGCTTTCTCGAAGTGAAGCGAAAGATCGGATCAACTCGCCAGAAGCTCCGTCACCCGGTCGAAGTATGCGCCTCGGACCTTTCTGCACCTTACCAGTCAGCGCGCATCGCCGAGTTAGCGCAACTGGCTTACGACCAGGGCTACTGCCCCCCCTTCAAGTTAGTGCCCGTGGTTGTGATCTCTTATATCCGCCACCGCTACATAGACCCTGTCACGCGATCACGAATCAGCCTAGACACGACAATCACTTGCCAATCGGCCAATGCAAAATACGTTCCGGCTCCATCAGCAGTGACACTGAATGAAGCCGTGATGGAAGTGAAAGGTGTGAGTAGCGAACTGCCGCCAACGTTGCTTGGACTACGGCGCTACGTTAGGAAAAATGCGTTCTCAAAGTATAGTCGCTGTCTGGCCGCCTGCTACGGCCCGATGCATGACCAAGATTAGGAGAAGAGATGTTTGAGAAAATTAAACGCCTGTTGCTAGAGCCTGCTGTAGCCATCGACTTCACCGGCTTCATGTTTGCGCTGGTCATCTCACTACTCATCGCCGGCTATGTGATGTTCCTCTACCAGGCATTCTTTGGCGCAAAGGCCACCGGATCCCAAGTACACCGGAGCTTTCCGCTACTTAGCCCTGCGATCACTGCACTCTTTATCGCCGTGCAGTTTTCACTGCCGCTGTCACTCGGCCTGCTAGGTGCACTATCCATCATTCGGTTCCGTACACCGATCAAGGAACCGGAGGAAGTAGGCTTCATCATGCTGATGGTCGCTTCTTCCGTCGTATGCGCGACATTTCAGTTCCTACTACTTTTTGCGCTACTAGGCATCGTCACGATCGGACTAGTAGTTCAGCACTTGGTCCGCGGTGCAGACTCGATTCGCCAAGACGGCGTCGTGGTCGTAACTCTCGACCCGAGCGAACAGGACCAGCGCGCCGCTATCGGTCCGATCTTACAAAAACATCTGAAGCGTCTTCGCTTACAAAGCCTGTCCTTCGACGAAGAGCAGAGTGTGATCCACTACTCCTTCACAAACGCCAATGTGGACCAATTGACCACAATGGACAAGCAGGTACGAGAGGTCGACGGGGTTCGGTCCCTCAACATATTCCTCAACAAGCAAGGCGTACTCTTCTGAGCCCTGCAATGCCGACAACTCAGCGATGCACGAAACGTGCCAGCACCTTAATCGGCCCGGTCACCTGCACCGTCTTAGTGTGAGTCTTGTTCTTTTCCGCAGATGTCATCCGATCACTGACCTCTAAACCTACCCCGGCGACCGGTTCGGTAACTTGCCAACCATCGAACACCCAGCCATCCTTCGGGATAGCACTCAACTCGGTCTCGGTATCTCGGAAGTATTGTCCACGCCACGGATAGCCGCGAGGCACAATAGTATTGACCTGCACCTGACCAGCAGCATGAGGCTCAACATCCACCTCAATCTCGGCCAGATCACCTAGCTCGAAGTAGTCCTGAAAGTTCCGGAGCACTACAGCCGGACGATGTTCCGCAAAGTCACGGATCGCATCGACGACATCCGCATACTGAGCTCGCGTAGCACCCCAGCGTGCAAGATCGAGATGCACATCAGGATCTACCTTCGCGACCAACGCTTGTAGTTTCGATTCGATTCGCTGGGGCAGCAAAGTCGTATTAAGCAGATCGCACAGACGGCGCACAAACCCCTCCCTATAGGTCGCGTTACGCATGAGCGCGCGAATGATTCGAGTCGCATAACCCCATCGCTTGCTATACCTCGTTTCGTCCTCCCCTAGCAGGTTCAGCAGCATGTTTTTGGACCACCCCGTGAAGTAGTTGCCGTCGTGGAACTTTGGCTCAGCAAAGCCATATGCCTGGTCCGCGTCACATGTCAGGTAGCGAAAGGGCGCATCACTATCACGCGGTTTAAACGCAATGACGTTGCGATTCGGCCAGTCAAGATTGACCGCATAGATATTATGGAGGATGTAGTCAGTGAACTCACCTAATTGGACCAACTCCCCCGCACGTGCCATCTGCACATCGCTTGTAAGGTCAGCGCTCGCAAAAAATGCGTGCATTCGATCGAATGCGACTGTGTCGCCACTGACAACTGACACAGCGGCGTCGTAATCCTCCCACTTCACGATGTCATAATCGCCAGGCCCGACTTCCCGACGAAAGAAGTCGGCATCGTAGCGATCACGCATATTGTAGATGCCCCAATACGCCCCATTAATGAACTGGTGAAACGGCTCAGCCCTCGATACGGGACGAGGCATGCGCAACGACTCTACCGAATCACTCACATCGGCGTAGGAATGACCGAACAGTTCATCGATGAGCCGCCAGCGATAATTGTTGCCGCCACACCGAAGCACAACAACCCGAATCGGACCCTCAACGGGTGCGGTCAACACACCACACGATTCGACATTACTTAGTGCAGATTTTGGGAATCGTAGCCGTAACGACTTCTTCTCTCCGAAACGGGAGAACCCGCCATGCGGCTGCACCTGGCCCATCAGACTTAGTTGCACCTCGTGCTTACCGGGCACAAAATATTCAACACTGGCATACGCACGCATGCCGGGGAAAGGCTTCGCGAGCATTCCCGTCACTGGATTGTGCAGATTCTGCGGATCAACAGTCAGACTGAGTGATGGCAACGACGCACCAGACGTAAGGTACGTATACGTGCTCGTCACACTAGGAAGCCGACCCGGACAGAAACTACGTAGACGAAGAACGGTGACTTCGGAGAAATGTAATTGGGCCGGCGCGACTGGACTAGAGAGCTTCGGGAGACTGCCATCCGTTGTGTAGCGAACGGTGGCTCCTACAGGCCCCTCGATGGCAACTGTCTGCGATCCAGCAAAGACGCTACCCGGCGGGGATACAATCGGAACGGGAGTGAGAAACTGCTTCGCGTTCGCCTCGGCGACACTGCCTGTGCCCGCATATGTAAGGAGCACCGAACGCTGGTTGTTCTCTAATTGCTCCGGCTCTAATCGCGCAAATCGCGACGCAAAGCGCTGCGCAAGCTCTGAGCCATAAAATAGACCCGTCGCACACACCAGCAAGAATGCGCAGACAATCATTCCTCGCTTGGCAACCTGATCCGGACTCGATGCCCGTTGGCAGACGTGTATTTTCCGCGATAACAAGAGCTGTAAATCGGGCTAGCTAGAGCAAGTACCAGAAGGGCAACCTTGCATTGGGTGACGCGAAGCAACTGCAAGAAACACGAAGGCCAGCGCAATTGCGGCGAGCGACACCAACATCCAGGGCCAGCTCGGTCTGGACATATTACCAGCTATGGCGTGGCCCACCTGAGCCCCCCAAGCACACCTCCTCGGTCGACCGCCGCGACATCCATCAATATGGCTACATGGCGTAGCTCAAAGTCCCCTTAGGACGGTGCAGTCACGGCAATCAACCGCGCAACTTTCGCAATAGGTACCACGACCAATCCTTCACCAAACAAATGCAATTAGGTGCCCAAGGGCGGCCACAAACCACAACTTTGACTTCACGTGTAGCCAGAACACAGGACTTGGAGCCACTGCCTCCCCCCCCCGACAGGACGCCAAACATCACCGCACCGAGACATGGCACGGCTGCTCAACTAGTCAGCCGAGACAATCAGAGGGTATCTGACGATGGACAACTGCAATCCCTACGAAGAGAGCCAGCCTTCGAACCAAGGCAACGACACACTCAGAGCACGGACAACATCTGATCACATCGACTCGGACATCACTGACATGCAGTGGGAATCGCACGACAGTGGCAAGCAATCGACACGGACTATATTGTTGCAACAGATGACCGACGATGTCACATCGACATTTCATCCAGGATGCGGCCGGCTTCAGCGACGCCTGCCCCACGTCTCAAACCGAATCGTAATGACTCTCTAACACTCATGACCGCACCTGCAACAGAACTGCGGCACATTGGGTTCTTTAGCCCATCGTGGCCACCTGGCAAGCTGCCGAATGGGATAGTCACGTATACCGATCACATCACCCATGCCCTGCAAGAGAAGGGCATCGAGTTGACAGTGTTTTCTGGAGACGATCCCGAAGGGCAGCGCGACGGAGTAATGCTGGGCCGACTCCCGAAGAGGTGGATCGACCGCGTTTGCCGAAAGATCTGGAGAGACTGGGAACACTGGCGCCGGATCAAACTGATCTACAAAGTCATCAAGTCACACCGCAAAGCTAACGGACTACAGCTATACGAAATGGAAGAGTCGTTTGGCGGGTCCATACGGCTATCTAAGCGCCAAGAGTTACCCGTCGTGATCCGGCTTCACGGCCCATGGATCCTGAACGGTGTTGGCCAAGGCAAGTCCAGGTACTTCAATTCTGACAGGCGCAAGGAACTCGAGGGCGATGCGATTCGCATCGCAACCGGAATCACCTCACCGAGCCAATTCGTATTGGACTCGGTTCGATCACACTACGGACTAGCTCTCGACAACGCGCGCGTCATCCCCTACCCACAACCCTGCGTGCCCGCATCCGAATGCTGGAACAGGGACCTTGCTGATCCCAACACGATCTTATTCGTCGGCCGGTTTGACAGCGTCAAGGGAGGCGACCTCATCCTCGATGCCTTCAAGATGCTGTGCGAACATCGCCCAGACAGTCGACTCGTGATTATCGGCCCGGACCGCGGCTTCCTCGATGACAATGGACGCCGATGGTCCTTAGCAGAGCGGTTGGACTCCGTGCTGGGAGCACTGGCCAAACAGGTCGAATGGAAAGGGCAACTCCCTCGAGGCGACATCGATCAGTATCGCCGCAAAGCATCAGCAATCGTTGTCCCATCTCGCTCGGAGCCATTTGGATACACGGCCGTAGAAGCACTCAGCCTCGCATGTCCGCTGATTGTATCCGATGCCGGAGGCCTACCCGAAATCGTCCAAAACGAAGTCAACGGGCTCGTATTCCCATCCGGCGACGCAACGGCTCTATCGCAATGCATGCACAAGATGCTCGCCGACCGAAAACTCGGTGAACACCTAGGCGCAACAGGCCGCAGCGACGTTGCATCGCGGTATGATCCAGACTTGATCGCGAACCAGATCTACGAATACCACACCCAGTGCTTTAACCGGTTTCAATCGGCGACCTCGTAGCATCAGACCCTAAGCGGTTAGCTAACACGCTAATCAGCAAGCACAGCGCGTACCGCAATCACTCCGGTGGTATTCAGTTGGCTCACCGCATGCCAGCATCAGCGACTACCGCAGTCAACACCGTAGCAGTTGACCGAACGACCGGTATCATTGCGGTATATGTGCGTCCCGGAGAATCTCATCGCCATCCCAATGCGACTCGCGGCACTGACCTCGATCGCTCTTGCCAACGGCCCCCTGGCAACACAGCAACGACCACAAGCGACCCCAACCACGTCGTTCTTAGCCGCCAAGGAACTGCAGGCAGCAGGCAAAGCGATCAACTTTGACAGTCACGCGACTGTGCGTTGCTTTGACTGGGAGGGCGACAACGATCTTGACCTAATCGTTGGCGACGGTGATGGCCGCATCTGGCGAGTGATCAACGTCTCGAACGGCAAACCCGAAGCTGCCTTCGCTAGAAGTGAGCCGATCACAGCAGGAGATCGCACCAACTGGGGCAACACCTATACAGGCGCTGTCCTGCAAGATCTCAACGGTGATCACCTTCCCGATCTGATCATCGCGCACTCACACAAACTGGTATCAATCCACAACAACATCGGCACGCGAACGGATCCGGAGTTCGAGAGCCTATGCACTGAGATAACGGTGCAAGACAGCTGTCAGGGCCGATTCGACATAGCCGACTGGGATGGCGACGGACAACCAGACCTCATCACCGGCTCGTTCGGCGGGCAACTTCAGTGGCACCGCAACATCGGCACGAAACGCGTCCCAATGTTTGGCCCTGGCGCTTCCCTCGGGGGCATCCGGCTGGCATACAACGCGCACCCTCGCATCCTCGACTTTGATCAAGATGGTGTTCTAGACCTTCTACTAGGTGTCAATTGGGGCAGTGTCAGCCTCTATCACAACAACGGATCCTCCACCGACCCCAAGTTGGGTCGCGGTAAACAACTCTGCTGGGCAGCAACCGGCAAGAGTCTGAGTCTTCGCACACAGAATGGTGACGACACAACACCCGATCTTGCGGACCTCAACGGCGATGGCGTTCTAGACCTCATTAGCGGCGGCAAGAACGGCAAACTATTCATCATGCATGGGGTTGGCGCGATGGACCGCGTCGCCTCACTCCGGCAATTGTTAACCGCCGGCGCAGACGACTGCGTTAGCTACTTCGAACGCAATGAAACAGCCCGCACGTCAGCATTTGGGACACTTCGTGCGCTTGAGGCAGACCTATCCGCAGAGCTTCTAAATTCCGAACAACGCGATCACCTATTCCTGCAACTTGCCAAGCTCGCTGCAGATCACTCAGAGTTGTTTGCACGCCACAAACACGACCTAGCCGTCGCACCACACGCGCCAATGCTCGCCGCGCAGTTCTGGGTCGTCGTCAAATCAGCGCTGCCAGACACGCCACAGAGCCGCGAGCGCGTCGCGGACGCCCTACAGTTCAGTAACGGGTACCGCAAACTGCTGATCGATCTCGGCGTTTTATTCTATGACAACGATACGGCCACCGAACGACACTTAACGCTGATGCACCAGTTGCTGTCAGCGCTGCCACGACGATGCTGGGACGTCGAGCTAATCAGTGTCGCCGATTGGCTTGGAGAAGGGCGTAAAGTGCATCAAGTGCGCGCACGCACAGGGATCAACATATTCGGCATGAACATTGGCGTGCCAGAAAACAGCTTCCCGCAAGACTCTCCGAGGCCAGGCATAACCGACGTCTACCTGATCTGCTTAGCGCATGAGATTGCGCACAACATGCTCGACACCGTCGGACAAAGAACACGGCCGGAACTGTTCGAGCGCAAGTTCGAAGGGCTCGCATTCGGCGCAGGCCAAGACGTTGTCTACCGATCACCTCAATCCAAAGGCATCGACTTCGTTGCGACAAAAGCAAAATTCCGAGAGGCGGGCCACTGGGATGGCGACGACAGCACGTGGCGCGATGCTTGGCGCCAGTACTTTGCTGGCAAAGACCGCTTCGATCGCGCCTACGCTCGCGGCAACATCCAGTTCTTTCTCGATGCCCCCCAAGAAGCCTTCTCCACCCTCGCAAACCAGTTCTGCACAGACAGCGAGTTGATGCTTGAGTTTGCCAAGGTTCGCTGGGATGCAGGTCATCGCTCAACCGTGCACCAATTCTTGCTGATCGCGGACTACTTCAGCGACAACAGCAATCAAACACCGTTCTACAAACTGCCTCGCGGCGGTGCCTTGCAGGTAAGCACCAGCAACTTAACTCGCGACGATCGAGGCAGGATCCGCACCGTGTCCACCGAAAGAGCAAGAGCGACGTTCCGTTACGATTCCGTCGGCGATGCCATCGTCAAAGAGTTCACCTACCAATTAAAGCCCCAATGAGTGGGGCTTGGCTCTGCAACAAGCCTCATCGTTGTGTGCTAACCCGGCTCGCTACTTAACTGGCTTGCCATCCTTAAGGGTGAGCGATCGCTTAAAGCTGCCATCCCTATTCCAGTAGTTCCAAGTTCCATCTTCTTTGCCAGCAACCCAGCTCCCTCGCATTTGCAGCTGCCCGTTGTCGTACCAAAGAAGTGCGGCACCTTCCTTCAAACTACTCTTGTAGCGATCCTCAGACTGCTTGCTGCCGTTGCGGTGCCACCGAGTCCAAACGCCATCTTTCTGGTTATCCACCCAGTTCCCCTCGGAAGCCAGCTGACCCGAAGGGTGCCACTGCGACTCTAGCCCCTCGCGCTGACCATCTTTCCAGTGGTCTTCTAGCCGCTTCTTACCTGTCGCAAAAAACCACTGAGTCCGCCGGCCATCCTGCCGACCGTTTCGGTAGTGCTGTTCCTGGATTGCCCGACCGGTCTCGTGCCAAACAGTAGCGACACCATGCTGCCGACCATCACGGTAGGTTGACTCGGTCTTCTTTTGACCATTCTTGTATGCCGTCGTGATCCGACCGTTATTAGCACCGGCACCTTTCTCATATTGCGCGGTCCAAGAATCTGAGCCATCCGCGAGCCAGAACGTCCAGGTGCCTTGCATCAGATTATTGATGTAGTGGCCCTGCTTCTCCTTCTGACCATTGTCATAGAAGTAGACCCACTCACCGACTTTCGCCTCGTCATTGAGCATGCTCCCACGGGAGGCGACATTGCCGTTGTCGTGCTTCGTAATCGCCTGCAGGCCGGCAGCGCTTTCGCCACCGCACCCGACAACTACGCAGATCCAAGCGCTTCCGAGCACCGTCTTCATGGCCGCAGACTAAGACTGAGACGGCGAGGCAAGAGCCTAAAATCGGGGTAGAACACGCAGTCGCAAACCCCTGGCGTGGGTCGCCTACCTTCCCCGACAGCAAAATAATCCGCATGGTGCGCGTGCGTTCTGGCCATGCCGGTTCTTAGAGAGCAATTCCCGGGCAGAAATTGGGAGACCGAACCATGAGAAGGAAGGTCTACCTCGTGAGGCGAGCTTCTCGCCATCACATTTGCCCTAACCACTTGCCAAAGAGAAACTCGCCATGCAACGCAACACATTAGGGCTCGCAATGAGCATCTTCACCTCAATCGCTTCTGCGCAAAGCCCAGACGGGCAAGACGCCCGTGCTAACGCCGAAGATCCACGCGTCTTACTCGAATACGCGCAATTCGACCCAACAGTGTCGAATCCAGCCCTCCCACCGCAATTGCGAGCAGGCGCGTCTGTCAATTTGCACATCGTGCAATTCAAGTCATCTCCAACGGACGCAGATCGAGAAGCCATCCGTCGCGCCGGCGGAGTCATCAAAGGCTTCCTTCCGGTCGACTGCCACCTCGTCTACATGCCAGCTGGCGCCATGGGCCTATACGCAATCAACTCAGTCCGCTGGGTCGGTGCATACGAACCCGCTTATCGCCTTGAGCCATACCTCCTCAAAGAGATCACGACCGGCGCCATCATGCCGACCCGTATCTACAACATGGTGATGGCCGACAAACACAACGACAAGGAACGCCTCGCGGCCAAGCTTCAAGCCATCGGCGCGGAGATCATTGACCACCACATCGGCGGCCTGCTGTTCACGGCATCACTCAACGCCCAGCAACTCCGTCAAGCTGCCGCCATGGACGAAGTACTCTGGATCGACCGATTTAGCGAGCCAGAATACGACATGGACAACGCCCGCGATCAAGGCGGCGCCAATACGATCGAAGCCGTCGCTGGTTACACCGGCGCCGGCATCATCGGCCACGTCTACGAAGGCGTCGAGGGCACACACCCAGACTTCAACACTCCCATGCTCCAAGTCGGCCCCGGCTCTTGCAGCGGAGCCAACAACCACGGTCACTGCACGGCAGGCATCGTATTCGGCAACGGCAACAGTGCCCCGCAAGCTCGGGGCATGGCACCGGATGCCGTCGGCTTCTTTACTCGCTACGTCTCATCCACCAACACAACCTGCGCCACGAGCCCAGCCCGTAACACGATCATTGGTAATGCAATCAGCACCAATAACATCATGTTCACCACAGCTTCGTGGGGCAACTCGCGGACATTCAACTACACATCGGACTCAGCGGACGCAGACGACATCGTCTTCGACCACCGTATTCCATGGACCCAGAGTCAATCGAACGCTGGCAACCAAGACTCGCGACCGCAAGCATGGGGTAAGAACATCATCTCGGTCGGTGGCGTTCGCCACCAAAACAACTCGAACCCTGCTGACGACACTTGGGGCAACGGTGGATCCACTGGCCCAGCCCAAGACTCCCGTAACAAGCCAGACCTCTGCGCTTACTACGACAGTGTGTGGACGTCGGACCGTAGCGGAAGCGCAGGCTACAACATCGCCTCCGGTGTAGCTGGCAACTCGACGACAGGCTTCAATGGCACGTCTGCAGCCACACCAATCGTCGCCGGCCACAACGCCCTAGCGATCCAGATGTACACGGACCACCTATTCACGCCACCGCGCGTGGAAGGCGGCTCACGTTTCGAAAACCGTCCATACGCCCAGACGCTCAAGGCGCTGCAAATCGCCTGTGCGAACATGTACACGCCAACGGGAACTGATAACCGCCGCGAACACGTCGGTTACGGCTTCCCAAGCCTGACCAACATGTATGACCGACGAGACAAGATCTCCGTCATCCCAGAAGACGTTCCAATCACCCAGGGATCAACCCACGCCTACAGGTTCAACGTGGTTACTGGTGAAACAGATCTCAAGATCTGCATGACCTACGTAGACCCGGCCGGCAACCCAGCCGCCGCCTTTGATCGCATCAACGACCTTGACCTGCGCGTTGTCGCGCCAGACGGAACCTCCTACTGGGGCAACCGTGGCCTAGATGGCATCGCCCAAACCAACCAGTCATCTGCTGGCGGTTTCCGCGACTCGCGTGACACGGTTGAAAGTGTCATCCGCAACGACCCACAACCCGGTGACTGGACTGTCTACATCACCGCTCCAAGCCTCACGACCGATGCTCATACAGCGACAGCTGCGACTGATGCAACCTACGCACTCGTGGTCAACGGTGGCCGTCGCATACATGGCGACGACTGCGCTCGCTTCTTGCCAGACACCAGCACGACCTCCAACGACGGCAACTACTTCCCATGGGGTGGTTACACCCCAACGAAGCTAGACACTGTCTACACAAGCGACAATGGTGGCTCAACTGGTGGCACTGTCTACGTAGACGTGGTGACAACGAATCCAGTCTGGATTCACAGCATCATGGTGAACACAAACCTGACAGCAGGCCAAATTGCTTGCCTCGACGTCTACACCAAGAACGGCTCACATGTCGCGTCGGAACTTAGTCCCAGCGCTTGGACTGCACGGTCTGCTGGCCGCGGCATCTCTGCAGGGCAAGACAGTGAGACGCAAATCGACCTAGCCAAGCCATTCCGGTTGGCTGCAGGAAACCACGCCTTTGCGATCGTTGGCAGCAACATCGCACACCGCTACACCAACGGCACCAACAGCTACAATAGTGGTGCGGTGACGATCAACGCGGGTTCAGCAACGAATACGCCATTCTCCGGCACGGTCTACACACCTCGCACAGCGAACATCTCATTGAAGTTCCGCAATGCGACGTCCATGGCCCAAAACATGCGTTATCAGACGATCATGCGCAGAGACGAACTTGGTGCCGCAGGAGCAATCACCGGCCTAGCATTCGCTGGCAAGAGCGACGGCTGGCACTTTAATTCCAGCCTCAAGATCCGCATGGCTCATGTGCCAGCCGGCTACTCGCTCTCGGCATCCTTCAACGCCAACCTTCCAGGACTGCAGCCGGTTCTTGAGTCCAACAACCATAGTTGGAACTACGCCGACGGCGACTGGAAGAACGTCGGCCTTCAAACGCCCTTTAGCTACGACGGCACGAGCGATGTTGTCATCGAGATCATTGCCATGGGCAATGTGCAGTCGACGCAGGGTTCGGGCACCGGATCGTTCGCAATAGACCCCAACCGTCAACGTGTCTACAACTCGACATGGGACCTCATGCCACCCTTAACAGGAACTGTGGCATCCGGGAAATCGCTCCGCATGCGAGCAGAGTTCTCCTGCGCCAACGCCAACGAATATGGAGCGTCTTGCGGAAAACTGGCGGCATCGCACACGGGCTCAAGTGCCTTGGGTTCGACGTTCAGCTTCCGTGTAGATCACGCAACCGCCAACTCGCTTGCGTTCATTGGACTGGGCAATAACAACCTGAGTCCATACCCGTTGTCACTCACTCCAGCAGGATTCACCAACTGCACGGTTTATCACCAGTCGATTGTAACCCTGTCCCAGCCAACGAGCCTGATTGGCAGCGCAACCTTCTCGATGAGCATTCCAAATCTGGCAAGCTTGAATGGCTACCAACTGGGCGGGCAATGGATCAGCCTTGACTCATCCGAACCAGGCAACCTCACATTCTCGGATGTGACTCGCTTCACCTCCGGCAGCAATCCATAGCCGCTACGGAATAGCGATAAACACGAGCCTCGCGTCCCAAATGGGCCGCGAGGCTTCGTCATTGATAGGACCATGAATCATGGTGCAAGGCGAACGCCAGCAACCCATCAGTAATAACCTACTGATACGATCACCTCATCGACGCACCCTAGACGCACCGGCGACAAGATTGGCCGGACTCACTCCGCACTAGATTCATCAGGCTTCTTAAGATCCGCAAACTTGGCTGCCATCGTCGGATTACCCCGCGCCAATCTCTTGATCGTCACGTCCTGCGCCTTGTTATTGGCTAGCCGAAGGTTTCGATCAGTACCAAGCAGGGCATCCTTTGTCTTTTGCAGGTGATCGATTGACTTGTCGATCTCAGCAATCGCCAGCTGAAAACGCCTAGAACTCAGCTCATAGTTCTTCGCGAATGCGGTCTTAAACGTATCTAGGTTCGCCTCAAAGTTAGTGATGTCGATGTTCTGCGCCTTAACGAGAGCAAGCTCAGACTTGTACTGCAGGGACTTCATCGCGGCATTCCGCAACAGCGTGATGATCGGCAAGAAGAACTGCGGCCGCACCACATACATCTTCGGGAAGCGATGGAACACATCGACGATGCCAGTGTTGTAAAGCTCACTATCGGACTCAAGCAAAGAAACCAGCACTGCATACTCGCAACCCTTTTCGTTGCGATCCTTGTCTAGCTCTTTCAGGAAGTCCTCGTTCTTTTGCTTCGTAGCGGTGCCATCGCTCTCGTTCTTCATCTCGAACATGATCGAAACGATCTCAGTGCCATCCTCACCAGAGTCACGGAAGATGTAGTCCCCCTTGCTCCCGGCGCGTGCATCATTGTCCTTCTCGAAATACGCCCTCGGAAACGCAGTAGCTCGAATACGGTTGAACTCGGTCTCGCAATGCTGCTCGAGAGTCTCGCCAACCATCTTCGTTGACAGACGAACCTTCATATCGCGGATGCGCTCAATCTCGTCGTCACGATCCTTGATCTGTGTTTCGTATCTCTCCTTGAGCGACGTCGCAGCAAGCTGCATCTCAAGCTTCGTTTGATCAAGGCCACTTTTCAGCTCATCGCGTTCCTTCTCAATCACACTGACGGCTTCCGTGATCGCAAGTTTCTTCGCGACCTCGATCTTATCGAGCCTGGCAGTCAGGTCCTGAATGTCGGCATCCTTCTTAGCTGCGGACTTTTGCAGCTCGTTGACAAGCTTCGCCTCGGCCAACTGAACAGCAGCTTGCTTGTCATTCTTGGCCTGAGCTAGCTCACTAGCGATACGGTCACGGTCTTTCTCGACCGCGCTAAGAGCATCGGTCACAGCAACCTTCTGCGCGACCTCGCCCGCTGCGAGCTTGGCTTTCAGGTCCTGAATTTCGGCGTTCTTCGCGGCGGCCGCTGACTGTAAGTCGCTAGTGATTTTGGTCGTAGCAAGCTCAACAGCATTCAGCTTGTCCTTTTCGGCCAACTCAAGCCGATCGTGTATCTGCTGCTCGAACTCACTGTCGCGGACCTGCTTCAAGATGTCTGCATAACCGGCCTCGTCAATCTTGAATGCCTTCCCGCAGTGCGGGCAATTGATCTCGTGCATGACTACTTTCCTTCGACCTTCTTCAAACTTGCGTTACCGCCGCGAGCACCATTCCCGCGGCCTCAAGGGTAACTGCCCACGACCCGAATTGAATCCTTGCGGCGCGGATACCTAGAGCACCCCGCCACTTTCTCAAGCCGCCGATCACACGGCCAATGACTTAGTCTCGTTTCGCCAGCGCCATAAGGGAAAAGGCCGTGGCAGCTCGACTGATGTAGTGTTTGCGATCACGCCTGGGTGACCGTGTATACCAACTACCATCGTCACGCTGGTTCTCTCGAAGCCACCGTAACCCAGCCACTGCAACCTCGTCGGCTGGATCCATGCCAGTTTCAAGCAAGACGTAGATGCAAAAGGCCGTTGGGTAAGCCTCGCTGACTTTGACCTGTGCGCCACCTCCATCACGCTTCCACGATGGCCCTGCGAGTGATGCCATTGACCACCCCCCGTCCTCTTGCCGAGCTGACAGAAGCTCTTTGCGCCAAGCCTGCCGCGACTTCCGGCTCACGACCTTCGGCCAATAATGTGCAGCCCAAATCAGCATCGCTTTTGAATGCAAGCCGACCGGATCGTTGCGCTTGAGATATTTGATCAGTTGACGCACGCCGCGCCGATCAGCCGACGAGATCTGCGCTTTATCCCGGAGTTCTCCAAGTGCCACCAACATCAATGTCGGCCCATATTCCGCATCCGATTCAAATGGAGGCCAATTGCATTGCAGCCACCCATCCCAAGTACCGCTCTTGTCCAACAAGTCCCAAGCGTGATCCAATCCCCGCCGAGTCACCTCATGCACTGACGAGCCTGTCCGAGCATCACTCAGAGCCAAGAAAGCCGCCGTTCCGACCATGCCCTCGACACTGCCATGCCGTCCCTTAGGCTTCACTTCGCCACCCAAGAAACCCGTCAAGTAGTCCTGCGCAAACTGACGACCGAGCCCAACCTCATCTGACTTCGGAGCAATTTGCGGCTGCGCTGCTAAGGCCCAACCGTTTGTGTGGCAACTCACGCATTTGCGTTCTTCTCTCCAGCTTGCAGATGCCTTAGTGAGAAAGTCGACGCCAGCATCAAACGAATACCCTCCAGCTCTTGAGCTTCCCAAAGGCGCGTCCTCGACCGTTGTTGTCAACAGCGACAGAAAAGGCCAAACAAGCAAGATACTGAGCTTCTTCATAGTCGGCTGTTTGTGAGAACACATGAAATGACACCTGATCAAGCACACCAATTACACATCAAAACGATCGGCTTAGTGAGACTGCAGCAATCGCCAACGATAGCGCACTGCAAATCGCCCAAGACATCAACGACGAGCCTCTTGCTGAGCACAGATCGACCTAGTCTCGAGACCAAGCATAGAGACAATTCAGACCGCCTGAATTTGCAGTAGCGATCTCCGGGCGACCGTCACCGTCCCAATCACCGACAACAACCCCATACGTTCGACCGATCGCTTCCCCAAACGGAACCCCCACAAGAGTTCCGTCAGCGCGCTGCAGGTAGACCATGTTCGGGCCTCCCGCGTTGCCTACGACGATGTCCAGCCTGCCATCATTATCGATGTCACCTGTCGCGAGCGCATAGCTCTGACTCTCACCCCCGAACTGACGAATTCGGTCGAACCTGGCTTTTGCATCCCCGAAATAAATGGCGTTGGGTTGCCTAATGTTCGCATTGAGGATGTCTACGTAACCATCTTGATCGAAGTCAACGACCACGATGCCACGCGTTGCGTCAGAACCCGTGCCATATGGCAGTGCAGGCCCAAAGCCGCCATGGCCATCGTTGAGGTAGATGAAGTTCTGCTGGTTCTTCCGGTTAGCAGCAGCGAGATCAAGATCGCCATCACCGTCCAAGTCTGCTGCCGCGACATTGATCGTCGAGTCGTCCTTAGCCCCAAAGCGAACCTGACGGCGGAAACGACCCTCACCGTCATTAAAGCAGATCAGATTAGACTCATTGCGATTGACGAAGATGACATCCAGACCATTCACCCCGTCTAGGTCCGCGAGCGTGACGCTGCGTGTATTTGCGATCCGACCAACTTGCTCGCCTTTGACAAAGTGACCTTTGCCATCGTTTAACAACACGTAACTAGGGGCGCGATCATTTGCCTCTAGGACATCAAGATCGCCGTCAGAATCCAAATCGCCAATTGCAGTGGAATACGATGTCGACTGGTCTGCACTAAGGACCTGCTGGTCAGCGAAAGACCCGGCGCCGTCATTTAAGAACACCCTGTTTTGCTCAGCCCAATGCCGACCGTTGGCGACCACAAAGTCAAGGTCGCCATCAGAGTCTAGATCACCAGTAGCCATGGAAGCTGTTCGCTCCATGGCCTTACCGAGAGACCCCAAGCGCCTGATGTAGGGATCCTTGGCAATGGGCTGACCAGATGACTCAGCTTGGTTGCGGACTGCCAACGGACGATCCTCTTCACCATCACGATTTGCGAGACAATACAAATGCTCTCGCCCACGCATGTAGATCTCATCACCAACAATCGCTGGAGACGCATCAATATCATCGTTAAGCCGACTGGTAGTCGGAGACTGGAAGGACTTACCCTGCCTAAGCACCGCTGTCACACCATCTCGAGAAGTGATGTAGAGGTGGCCTGCCGCACATACTGGTGAAGAATAGATCTTGCGCAAACCAGGCAATCGCTGCCCCTCATAATGCACTTCGCCAGTTTTGGCATCGAGACACGACAAGACGGCCGTGTTGCCCCTGACGAAGTATAAGAGTCCATCACAGAGGGCTGCAGAAGGCACGTAGGACGTGTTCTTACGGTGGTCCCATTTGAGGTTCGCGCTACCTGTCAGGTCGCCCTTGGCACCACTGAGCTGCACTGCCTGCAGCATTTGACCTCGATAACCGCTCATCAAATATGCGACGCCATCTGTGATCACCGGTATCGGGATACAGTTGACGGTCATGCCCGGCAGCGACCAAATGACCTTACCGCTGCCCAGATCGTAGCCTCGTGATGCGGTGGTAGCGTTGATGACGACCTGCGGCTGACGGTCAACCACAGCCACAACGGGCGTGGACCAACTCGTCACTTCTTCACGCGGCCGCCGCCAGAGCTCTTTGCCCGAGTGCTTATCGAGCACCACGAGAAATGAGTCTCCCTCGTGATCGAAATTGACGATCAGGTAATTCCCGTGGAGCGCGGGCGAACTTCCTTCACCGTAGTCTCTACGCGTCTGCATGATCCCGAGTTGCTTTGACCAAACCAACTCGCCATTGAGTGTCACGCAATAGACGCCGCGTGAGCCGAAGTTCACGTAGACGTGATGGCCATCTGTCACCGGCGATCCCGACGCATGGCTGTTGGTTATATGGCCTCCCTCGTGCGGCACCACCTCCGCCAGGGTTCGCTGCCAAAGCACACTTCCGTCGCTCCGACTAAGGGCCATCAAAGCGAACTCGAAGACTACATTCCTGCGCGGCTCTGCTAACGGATTTTGCGGCTGACCCGCGTCGACAGATGTACCAGCGCGATCAGTTTCAATTGCTGTTGTCAGATAAATCTGATCCTGCCACACAATTGGCGATGAGATACCTAGACCTGGAACAGGCACCTTCCACGCGATGTTCTTGGCTGGTGCGTCTGCGGTCTCCTCGGCCCAATACGTCGGCGGGTTGGATTGACTAGCACTACCTGTGCCAAGCGGCCCACGCCATGATGCCCACTGTGGAACCGATGCACGCCCTTTGCTGGCGCGGTCCAAGGCCGCACCCTGGGACATAGCGACACTGGCAAAGAGAAACGGTAGCAACCAAGACACTGCGTAGTTTCGCACGGCACGAGCTTACTCGAATACCACCAAGCGACAGACTTCGAAACTGAGGCGGAGCGACAATCGGCACACCCCATCACCAGCGGCTACGTGACCTACACCGCAAGCTACAAACGCGGCCCGGAACAGAAAGTGACGGACCGACTACAGGCACCTCCTGACTGGATCCCCCCGCCCACCAGGACTGGCGAGTTCAAGGCCCGAACATGCCAAGTAGTGACACACGACACCGACAATGACGATCATCACTGGCCCTTGCCAACACGCCTTGTGCACATCTTCGGGACGCCAAGTCGTCGAGCGGACTTAATGTCTCGATGTGGGGATGCAGACCTGAAACGCGTGCATCGGCCTTGGATCCGGCCCTGAGTCGGCCAAATCTACGCCACTGGTTGCAACACCTCAATCAATCGAATGCGCTCAAGTAGGCCGCCAGCTTGTAGACTCAAACACATTGGCGTGAACATGGAACTCACACAAACTCTGCTGCGAGGTGCGTGGCAACAAACGGCAATCGACCCTGTAAATCCCTCATCGCGTTCATTGGGTATGAAACCCGCCAGACCAAGCGCAACCTTCACCATCTGACAAGAAGATCCATGTTGGCCCTAGTGGCTACTCTCAAACGACGCTTCCGTGCCCTCAACACCCGAACAGCCCTCCACGAATCCCAGTCCTCCAAGCCTAGGACGGAAGACGCTATTGAGTTCGGCGCTCGAGATTTGCGCCTTCGGCTCGAGTCAGTTCATCAGACTAGCCAGCAGCATCATTCTGACTCGGCTGCTGCTTCTGGAAGACTACGGACTGTCCGCGACCGTATCGGTCTTCGTCTTCGGACTCGTCATGCTGTCCGATATGGGCCTGCACTCCAGCTTCGTCCGCAGCAAAAACTCTGACAAACCCCGCTTTGCGAACACCATGTGGACCATGCAGATCGTGCGCGGTTGCATGCTGTGGATCATCGCCTGCCTGCTGGCCAAGCCTTTCGCATCATACTTTGAGGCGCCAGCCCTCGCCCAACTGATCCCCATTGGGTCACTGACAGTAATGCTGCACGGGTTCACCGCGACCAACGTAATTCGGTTACGCAGAGACCTGCAGATCCGCCCAATCGTGCTGATTGACATGGCGAGCCAGATCATCAGCACCGCATCGATCATCATTTGGGCGCTAATACAGCCCACGGTCTGGGCACTCGTCGCAGGCCCATTGATAGGAGAATCCTTCAGGGTCATCGCCAGCTTCCGGGTTGGCACCTATCACAAACACGCACTTTGCTGGGACAAGGAAGCACGACAAGAGATCACACATTTCGGCAAGTGGATCATGGCTTCATCGTCACTGTCCTTCGTGAGCACACAATGTGACCGGCTGCTGCTGCTCAAACTCATCGGCGAAGCAACGTTGGGCACCTACAACCTAGCTCTGCAGTACAGCAACGTCGTTGGACTATTATCGCAACGCATCACCAACGGAGTGCTGTTCCCAGCCCTAAGCAGCGTCAACAAGGATCGCCCTGAAGATTTACGTGACACGTATTACCGCGTGCGCCTCCCCATCGATTTTCTGACACTGATGCCATTAGGAATCCTCTCCTCCTGCAGTCAGTGGCTAATCGACCTGCTCTACGAGGAAGAGTGGTCGGAAGCTGGCTGGATGATGCAAATCCTCTGCATAAGAACTGCCATTCGTGCTCTGCACGCGCCATGTGAGTCAGCTCTGTTCGCATCCGGGCACACTCGCTACTCGTTCTTCCGCGACGCCGCTAGAACGCCATTCGTTCTAATAGGGGCCGTAGTGGCCTTCCAGGCCTTTGGCGTCAAGGGCATGGCATGGACAATATGCCTGGCCGAATTGCCCCCACTATTCGTGCTTTGGTATGGCGCACGTAAGCACGGGCTATTCGTATTCAGTCGCGAATTGCTCGCACTATCATTCCTCGCAGTCGGCCTCGGACTAGGAGCGGTCCTCGCCCCATTGCTGCCGCTTCCATAGTTATCGGTGATGCAGCAACGGCACAGCGATCACTCAGCAGACGCAACCAGCCAACTATCGCGCCTGCCCATGCAAATCGCCTAGACCTCAACGCGAGGCACTGCGCGCTCTGCGTCGTCGTCGACCTCAAAGAAAGTTGGCTCCTCAATTCCGGCAAACGACCCCACGATGCTAGTCGGAAAAGACTCACGCAGATTACGCATCTCGCGCACGTTGCCATTGAAGAATCGTCGTGACGCCGCAATGCGATCTTCGGTGTTGGCAAGCTCATCTTGCAAGACGCGAAAGTTGGCATCCGCTTTCAACTCGGGATACCCCTCAGCAACAGCAAACAGAGTCTTCATACCGATCTGCAGCGCGTTCTCATCTCGCCCCTGACTCTGGGCCGATCCTTGATTGCCCATGGCTTGATTACGGAGAGCCATGACGCGCCCAAGCGTTTCGCGTTCGTGCTTCACATAACCCTTAACGGTCTCCACGAGGTTTGGAATCAACTCGTAGCGGCGCTTCAGTTCGACATCGATGTCCGCCCAGCTCTCTTTAACGGTGTGCTTTAGGCGAACAAAGCGGTTGTAAGTCGCGATAACCCAAACCAACGGAATCAGAATAACGACGACGCCAACAATCAGGATGGGTTCCATTACTTGTCGAGCTCCTTCAGTAGATGACGCGGCCATTGCTCACAGAACTGACCGAGGAACTTGATGTGCCGCTTAAAGTTGTCCACGCCCCAGCGCCGCGAGCCACCACTCAGACACAATGCCCCACCTTCAATATCGATCATCGGTGGCTTAGACCTCAACAAGAGCTCCATCATGCGTGGATGCAACACGTCATACGCGAAGCGCTTGTCATCTGACTTGACATAAAACTTGCGGCTAAACTCAGCGGACTCGAAGTCAATATCATCAAAGCCAAAGGCTCCCTTGATCTTGTCAAACACACCCTCGGGACGGATCAGCAATGGTGACGCACGCCACGGCAGGTGAATGATCAGATAGCTAAAGTGATACGTTGAAGTGCTGCGATTTTTGCCACTGCCGCTAGTGACTTTATAGCGAAAGTCGCCAGCAACTAAATCACACCCTTGGCCGAACAAGGTGACCGAACCATACATCGTGTTACGTGCAACACGAGCATGGCCGCGACGGAAGATCTCAAACTGCGCGTACTCTTCATCGTGGTCGCCATCGACACCAGGGTCGAAGCGCAAACCCAACTCCTTAGCGAGTCCAGCAAGTGCTTCCTGTCGCTTCTTCTCCGCTAGCCACGACAGGTATCCAACGACCCCAAGCAACACAAGGCCAACAACAACGAGTACAACGACCATGGGAAAGTCCACAAAGATCACGGTATCGCGAACCCGACTGCGATGAGGCCTACTTATTCTAGCCGGAGGTAGTTCCCGCGCTGCCGAGACGGCCATCTAGCCAGCCGCCACAGCCTCCTACGAATAGAGTTCTCTTCTAGGCGCTGAGACCACTTACGGCGTTTGCCACTGCCAGGCATCCAACTCCAACGACCGAAGTCAACCACGGAGAATCGCCCTCTTACGCCCCCGCCTAGCCAGACACACATGCGTACGACATCGCCACATACAACTGATCCACCAGTTGTTCAGCCCACATTCCCACTCTGAGAAACACGCCATGTGACGGACGATTCCACGAATACCCAGATCAATCAGCATGAAGCAGAGTTGGTGGCCTGAGGTATCCTTGCACAAGCTGCCTACCGCGGGGCCATGCCTTGTCGCCATGAACAAACTCATCATCAAATCCACACTAGTAGCCAGCCTCGCCAGCCTCACTCTGGGGACCACTTCATGCAGCGGCGGCGGAGGCTCGCCAACCGTCATCGTTGACCCGGATCCCGCGCCCGACCCTGATCCTGATCCTGATCCACAACCGGTCGTCAATCTAGGCGACCCACGTGCAGACCTGACCGCAGACGAGCTTGCCGCCTTCAATCGTGGCCGTGAGATATTCGTCAAGCGATTCAAACCAAGCGAAGGGCTTGGGCCACTCTATAACGCAACGTCCTGCGCTTCTTGTCACAGCAAGCCAGTGCCTGGGGGCGCGTCAGATCTCTATCGCAACTTCTATGTTGCGACCTGGGGCTCTGCGCCATTCGTATTCGACCTACCTGGCTTACCGAGCCCAGTTGTGCCAGCGTTTGGTTCATCAATGAACGCGCCGCTCACGTTCCAAGGTGGTCGCACGATCATCCCTGAGTTCGTCAACTCGCAGCCAGTCGCTTCTGATCAGCGCAACGGCATCCCAGTGTTTGGCACTGGCCTATTTGAGTTCATCAGCAACGCAACGATCCTGGCAAACGCAGATCCGGATGACACAAATGGCGACGGCATAAGTGGCCGCTCCAATAACGACGGGGTCGGTTTAGGGCGCTTCGGATCTAAGGCCCAGGCAAACAACGTAGAACTGTTTGCGCGTGCTCCTCTCTTCAATCAAATGGGCATCTCAAGCAACCCAGTGCAGGGGATAGCCGGCACGGTAAGCCTCGGCCACGGTGCATTGCTGCAAGGCACGGCCACGGCCAACGCCCCGACAACTGACAACGATGGAGTCGCGGACCCAGAGATCTCGACACAAGACCTGAGCGATCTAATTGCATTCTCACGCTTCCTAGCGCCGCCGCAAAAGAAGGCGTTCAACGACGCCGCTACCCGCGGGGAACAGACCTTCGCACAAGTCGGCTGCACCGATTGCCACATCCCTTCCCTCGATTCATCTAAAGGACCCGTCGAAGCCTTCACAGACTTGTTGATCCACAACATGGGACCCGACCTTGCCGGAGAAGTGAGCTTTGGCACACCGCAGGCAAGCTCGATCGACCCAACTACGACTGAGGCCGAATGGCGCACCGCACCACTGTGGGGCGTTTCAAACGTCGCGCCCTACCTACACGATGGTCGCGCTCCAACGATTCTCGACGCCATCCTGCTACATGGCGGCGAGGGTGAAACGAGTCGCATCGCTTTCCAAGCTCTCTCCGAGACGCAGCAAGATGACATCCTTGAGTTCCTGAGGCACCTCTAATGCAACTCTCACACATTGCCCTAGGTGCAGTCGTAGTCACTGGCGCGCTGATGCAAGGCCAGGGCGGAGGAGATCCTCAGTTCGATCGCGGACGCGCATTGTTCGACAAGCCATTCTCGTTGGTCGAAGGACTCGGCGCTCCAGAAATGAATGCAGACAGTTGCCGCTCGTGCCACCAAGACCCAGTAATCGGTGGCGCTGGGGCACTCGAACTCAACGTCTCACTCTTCGGCAACGACAATGGCGGTAATGGCCCGTTCACAAGCCTTCCCGGAGGCCCAACCGTCAGCAAGATGTTCCCGCCATCGATTCATGGTCGTGAGGAGTATCCAACAGGCGTTAACGGTGCGGATGTCTTCGAGCAACGTCAAACGCCTTCAGTGCTGGGCAACGGACTAATCGGACAAATCCCATCTACAGTCATCACTGCAAACGAAGATGTGAACGACGCGGACCAGGACGGCATCTTTGGTATCGCGCGCCGTCTCACGATCGCTGGCAACATTGAAGTCGGACGCTTTGGCTGGAAGGCGCAAATTCCGCGCATAGCTGATTTCGTCAACGATGCGATGTTCAACGAGCTTGGCCTGACGACACCTGAGAACGGTCGAGGCTTCTCGGGCATCACGGATGCCGACAACGTATCTGACCCAGAGATCACGCAAGCGGAGGTTGATGACATCACACACTTCATCACGATGCTGTCACCGCCTCAACGCGGTGGATCGACCGCTCCTGAAGTAGCCGCAGGCGAAGCCACGTTCGAATCAATTGGCTGCGCCAAGTGCCACACACCAAGTCTTGCAAGCCCGCTTGGACCCGTCCCCTTATTCTCGAATCTCTTGCTACACAATGTAATGCCGCCCAATTTCCGCGGCATAGCGGAGCCAGGTGCGGCATCTGGCTTCTACAGGACTCCACCGCTTTGGGGCATTAAGGACACCGCCCCTTACATGCACGACGGCCACGCAGAAGATCTGCGAGGAGCAATCCTAGCGCACTTCAATGAAGCCGAGGCCGTTCGCATCGCATACGAGCAACTATCAACCACTGAGCAGGATGCCCTCATTCTCTTCCTTGAAGACCTGTAAGCAGCGCACTTGATGCCGACAAATCAGACCATGCGACTTTCACTGACACTCATGGCCTCGATCGCCACCATGCAATTGGCGCTGGCGCAGAATTGGCAGTTCACAGATGTCACGACATCAGCAGGCTTCACCTACGAACACGGGATTTCTACCCCAGCCTTCACCCAAGTTGACGTCGAACGATTCATCGTCAGCACCGGTGTAGCCTCCGGCGACTACGACAATGATGGCTGGATCGATCTCTATGTGGTCCGAGGAGACGCTGGCCCCAATCTGCTGTTTCGCAACAAAGGCGATGGAACCTTCGAAGAAACCGGCGCCGCTGCAGGCCTCGATTTAACCGGCGTAATCAGTGCAGGACCACTCTTCGCAGACTTTGATGGCGATGGGGATCTAGACCTATTTATTGGCGCGATTGGCGGACTAGGCGTGATGCCACCCAGCCTATTCCGCAACCTCGGTGACGGGACCTTCGAGGACATCACACCCGCCGACGGCATCGGCCTGCTTAACAACAGCTTTAGCGCATCTGCAGGCGACTACGACCGCGACGGCGACCTTGACCTATACATCGCCCACTGGATCGAAGGCGGCAACTCGGGCGTGGGGTCACTATTCGAGAATGATGGCAACGCCAACTTCACAGATGTCAGCTTCACAACCGGTCTGTTTGGCCTTGTTGATTCCGACTTTGCTGCGAACTTCTCCGACATCAACAATGATGACTGGCCGGACATCTTGCTTGCCGCGGACTTTGGTAATAGCCGGGTATTCATCAACAACCAAAACGGCACCTTCACCAACACTACGAACCCCGCCGTCATCACCGATGAAAACGGCATGGGGGCCGCGGTCGGCGACTACGACAACGATGGTGATCTCGACTGGTTCGTAAGCAGCATCTGGGACCCGAATGGGATATCTGAGGGGAACTGGGGAGTTTCTGGCAATCGACTCTACCGAAACCTAGGTGACGGCACATTTGAGGACGCCACCGACCTTGCGGGCGTGCGTGAGGGCTACTGGGGTTGGGCCAGCAGCTTCATGGACTTCAACAATGATGGGCACCTCGACATCTTCCAAGTCAACGGGTTCACCCTGCCACAGGGAGGCTTGGTCTTGCCCACTGAGTACTACACGGACCCTTCCCGCATGTTCGTTTCGAATGGCGACGGGACCTTCACCGAACAGTCAACAGCACTTGGTGTTGATGATGGCGGTCAGGGGCGCGGGATCGTCTGCTTTGATTACGACAGGGATGGCGACATCGATATCTTCGTCGCCAACAACAATGAAGCGCCGATCATGTATCGCAATGATGGCGGCAACAGCTTCAACTACCTGGATGTCCAACTAGCAGGACAAGCGCCCAACACCGAAGCCATCGGTGCAAAGCTATATCTAACTGTTGACGGCGTAACTCAAATGCGAGAACTCCGCGCCGGCACCAACTACGCATCTCAAAACCCTGCATCAGCACATTTTGGCATCGGCAGCGCCACGACCGTCGATGAGTTGCGCGTAGTCTGGCCCCATGGCCATGTCACAACCATGCTCGACTTACCGGCCGGGCAACAAGTCACAGTGCTTCCTGCGCCAACATTGAGCTGGCCACCCGGCGAGACAAGCGGCGTATCGCCCAGCGTCGGCAACAGCGGCGACACGTTCGAATTTAGGGTGACCTACACCAACAGCAACAACACCCCACCGACACTGGCAGAGCTTTGGGTCGACCTGAACAATGACGGCAGCTACGCCGAGAGCGTCGCCCCAGTAGTTGAGTCGGCCTCGATCTCCCCTCTACAGTTAGGAGCCACAACCCTAACAACGCTAGCGGCCCTGATGATGGGCGGACTCTTACTAGCCATGTCCCGCACCTCAGCCACAAGACGGTATTGCGAGGCTGTGGCCGCGATTGCCTTAGTCAGCCTGATCAGCGTGACATCGGGATGTTCAGGATCAGGCGGCTCAGGACCCGAACCCTCAGTAACCACAGAACGACTTGTGATGACCGAACAGGATCCAAGCGACCTCGACTACCGCGATGGCAAAACCTACGTTGCTTCCATGGTAATTGACCGCGTCGGTGATGGCGAGATCAACTACACCTTCCGTTTTTGCGACGAGCCAGACTGCACAAACACACCCAATGCAATCGGTGACCCGGTGCTGACTAGCGTGCTAACGGTCAACTAGCAAACCGTCACCGCTACATCGGTGCGCCCGAGCAACACGGCAAGCAAGAGGCAGGTGACTCTAGACCAGCGTTGGTCCGAGCCTCTTGGAGCCAACTAGGCATGTCTAAGCAAACTACTGCAGCGATCTTCGGCGCGACGCTGTTCCTTGGCGGTTGCACGATGCATGAAGCGTCAAAGCGAGGCGCGGAGGAACTGGCGCCGTCTGCCGCAACGATCATCGATGTGCCCACTGAGATGGGTAGCGTCGTGCGCTGTATCTTCGAGGACACGCGCGGCAGGCTTTGGATCGGCGGCGAGGATCTGTATTGCCACGACGGAACGACGCGGACCTGCTACGACGTTAGGGACAACAACGGTTGGGGCGTCACGATCAAGGCAATCGTTGAAGACCTCGAAGGCAACGTCTGGCTGGGCACGACAGGCGGCCTCACCAAGATCGATGGCAACCATTTCTCAAGCTACGGTGTCAAGCATGGCCTAGTCAGTCGCGATGTCTGGTGCCTCGCGGTGGACGGCGAAGGAGTGTTGTGGATCGGCACGATCGATGGTGCTTGTCGATTCGACGGCAGCGCCTTCAGTGCGTTTGCTCTTCCCGAAGCTGAACCTGATCACACGCGGGGCCTCACCAGCAGCAGGATCGTGCACTGCATCATGGTCGATCGTCGCGAGCGGGTGTGGTTCGGCACCAACGGCGGCGCATACATCTACGACGGAACGGCATTGTCCAACCTCTCGGAGAAGGACGGCTTGGCTGACGACGCGGTGCACAACCTTCTCGAGGATCGGTCGGGAAACATCTGGTTTGGTACAACGCACGGCGGCATCTGTCGATTCGATGGCGACCAGTTCTCGAACTTCACCAAACAGAGAATGGTCGAAGGCACCGAAGTGTGGTGCCTGCACGAAGACCGCTCCGGAAACGTCTGGTTCTCGGGGAAGCGATTTGGTGCGTATCGATTCGACGGCAAGGCATTCACCCACTTCGATGCAGAGGATGGGCTCGCCACCCCCGGACTCATGTCCATCCTTCAGGACCATGAAGGGCGTCTCTGGCTCGGCGGGGTGAAGGGAGTCTTCCGATTCGACGGCGAATCGTTTGCCCGCGTCACAAAGCCTGGACCTTGGCAGTAACGCCACTGGACGACGTGTTCGGAATGCAGCGCGACGATGCGCCGCGGGTCGCCAATCGAACCGCAGTTCGACCTAATCGGCTTAGCGCGCTCAGTATTCTCGACAAGGATGCTGAGCAACACAGCAAACCCGTTCTCGCGGCTGGCCCATGCCGCGCGGCACTTCGGCCGACGGCCTCTGAGAGCCCCGAAGAGTCGGGTCCCTCAGGGCGGCAAGACCTCTAGAAGCGAATCGTCTCAACCGACGACAGCGTCGAACTGATGCCGGCGCCGCCAAACAAGACAAGCATCCCGTCCGGCATCAACCGCGCAACGTGACTCGCACGTGCACTGACTAGGTTGGGAGCAGTGGTCCAACTGTTCGAGCTAGGGTTGAAGAGAATGACCGAATTGATGGATGTCGGTGCTGTCAAAGTACCTTGAGCACCACCGCAAACAGCTACGCGCCCGTCAGAGAGCACCGTTGCGGTATGCAACACGCGCGCCGTTGGCATGTTGACGGTTTGCCAACTGTTGGTGGTCGGATTGTAAAGTTCAGCACCGCTGATAGGTGCGGCATTGGCTGCGCCGAGCAAGCTCGGAACGTTGACGCCACCAGCCATCAGGATACGCCCGTCATTGAGGCGCACTTGATTGTATTGGTGACCAGCGCGGCCTTGCGCCATATCTGGTCCGTTGCTCCAACTGCCATTCGAAGGGTTCCACCTTTGCACGTTGTTTGTGCTGCTTGCACTCACGGGAATGCCAAAGAAGAACCCAATCTCAACACCACCACTGACCATGACTTGGCCATTGGGTAGTAGCGTCAGTGCCGGTGCCATTCGGTAGTCGGCGATATCGCTTGTACCAGACCAGCTACCGGTTGCTGGATTATAGATCTCGGCGCTATCAAGAACGCCCTGGACAGCGGTTACCACGTCTGGCTGCAGAGCATCCGTTCCACCCGCGACCATGACCCTGCCATCGGCGAGCCTACAGACACCGAACATGACGCGACTCGTGCCCATGCTTCCAGTCGAGCTGAAGCTATTCGTCACCGGGTTATAAATCTCACAAGAAGAGACGGGATCGCCGTTTTGGTTGACCCCACCAATGATCAGAACGCGACCATCATTGAGGCGGACAGCCGAGTGCAGCGCACGTGCGCTCGCCATGCTGGGACCAGCACTCATGCTCATGCGACGGAAGTCCCACAACTCAGAGGAAGCGAGTCCGGTTGCGGAAGTCAGCGAGCCAGCACCGCCACCGACGACTAGCACGTCGCTCGCACTGTTGTTGTTGTTAGCGTCGATCAAGCTGACGCTTAGTCCACGTGCGAACTGAAAACTGCTAGGCGCCAAGACACTGGTATTGCCAACGCCGGTCAGCGTCACCACGTCGTTGCTAAGTTGGCCAATGAGTGTTGCCCCAAACGCGACGGTCGCCGCCTGCCAATGAAGCTCGAATCCGCTGAGGGATGGCGTAGCAGGTAACGCGACGGAGTAGTTGGCATTGCCCGTTGGGGATGTGACAAGCACGCCCATAAGACCAAGCAACTCTGCACCGACGTTAAGGAAGCGAGGGTCGGCCGGATCAATCAAAGATAGCGGCGTTGGCCCGCTCGTAGCCGACGGGATAACCAGCGCAAACGAGACTGGCGAAGCCCCGACAATTTCCAAGTCTAGGTTTTGACCCAAGCGTGCAGGACTGCGCTTCTCTAGATCGAATTGGAATTGTGCGGCGAGAGGGAGAGCCGGAATGCCGACAGCTAAGGCGAGCAAGTAACGGGAGAGCATGGGGTGAGATTCCTCGGTACGGTGGAGATTGGCGATCGTTTCGCCAGAGGCATGATAACGGAGAACCCCCTCAAGTGCGTAGTGATCGCGCGAGCTGACCCCGGCACCAGACAAGCGATTACGCATGACCAAATACATCGACGGCTGACGCAAGGCATTCGCTGCCTCTAAGTAGACGGAATACGCTCACCGCCACTGCGGTAAGGAACGACATGCACAACAGCGTGCTCGACCGCCCCGCTCGCCTCACACCTCGATCAGTAGCACTCGATCGCAAACCATAGCGCAACCATCACGATCCACGTCGTCGTGATGCCAGCAGCCAAGAGCGGCCGCAATCCCATGCGCAAGACGTCGCGAAGCGAACTCTTCAGACCAAGGGCCGCCATCGCAACGGTCATCGCAAACGCGCAGAGGTGACGCAGCGCTTCTCCTAACCACAAAGGCACAAGGCCAACCGCATCAACAACAGCAACGACTGCAAACCCGATCACAAACCACGGCACGAGGATGCGACGTTGCCCGTCGACCATCACACGACGTGCAACTACACAGCCGAGCAGCAAGCCGAGCGGCAACAAGTGCGCAACGCGAACGAGTTTAATAATGCTTGCCACTTCGCCGCATGCTTCGCCACGCGCGTAACCAGAAGCGACAGCCTGGGCAACTTCGTGCACCGAACCGCCGACCCAGAAACCGTACAGATCCGCCTCTAGCTGCAGCCAAGAGCCAAGAATTGGCAAAACTAGCATTACCAGGGTTCCGAATAACGTCACCATGGTTAGCGCTTGGGTGACCTCACGGTCTTTTGCCTTCAACACCGAATCTGCGGCAGCGATAGCAGCAGCACCACAGATCGCGTGGCCCGACGCGAGCAACCATGCGAGGTTCGACGACAAACCAAGTCGGCGACTTACCCAATAACCAAACGACAACGTCGAAGCGACAAGGACCGTGATCGCTAGCCAGCCACTAACGCCAACGGCCGCAACCTGTGGCAAACCAATGCGAAGCCCAAGAAGCACAATCCCAAAGCGCAGCACCGGGCGGCATGCAAAGTCGAGGCCGGGCATGATCGCAACCGAAACCGGTCGTAGTTGTGCCAGCGCGAGCCCGAGCAAGAGTGACACGACCATTGGCCCCGCGACCACGCCGCAATCAGCGAGAACCGGAGTCAAGCTTGTCGCGAGGACTGAGACCCCTATGGCCAGCAGCAAGCCTGGCAGCCGGTGCCCGCAAGGCCCCGGAGCCCCCGCAGACAAACCCGCTGGCCCAGAAGGACGCGGGCCAAATCCGTCAATGGACAGTGGGACACGAGAAACAGTGATCATCAGGACGAGAAGCATCGGCTTCCCCAGTCAATCGGTCCAATTGAACGTTTCTGTGTGTATGATCTATCTAGCTGATGACTAGCCGAACCACATGATCACCCTACGCCAACTAGAGATCTTCCAGGCGGTCGCCCACCGCGAGCATGTCACGGACGCAGCCAACGCCGTGCACCTGTCTCAATCAGCTGTCAGCACAGCACTTGCCGAGCTCGCTGAGCGCCTCGGCGGACCATTATTCGAACGTGTCGGCCGCCGTATCGTGCTCAACGACCGCGGCCGCAAGCTGGCTGAGGACGCAAGCGACCTTCTGATGCGCGCCTCGGACCTCGTGCAGCACTACAACCACGGCGAGACCCTCAAGGGCAACCTCCGCATTGGCGCGAGCTCCACGATTGGGACCTACCTACTACCGGAACTGATCGGAACGTTCATCGCCGCACATCCCGACGTAGACATCAATCTAGAGATCGGCAACACAGGGGCCATCGAAGACTCATTGCGCTCCCAGCAACTCGACTTGGCGTTCATCGAAGGGCCCTCACACCATCCACAAATCGCAGCGACCCCGTGGCGGCAGGACGAGCTGCTTGTGTTCGCCGCCGCCGGCCACAAGCTGACCGAGCGACAACAGCTGTCGCTCGACGATTTAACTGCCGAACAATGGATCATGCGTGAACCCGGATCCGGCACCCGCTCCGTGTTTGAAGACGCCCTCCGCAGCCACGATGTGCAGCTACACGCCACTCTGACCTTCGGCAGTAGTGAAGCCGTCAAGCAAGGCGTGCGATCAGGCCTCGGGCTAGGCTGCTTGTCCGAGCTAGCGATACGGAACGAAGTTGCGTCAGGTGACCTAGTAGCGCTCAAGGTCAAAGGACTCCACTTGCAGCGGCGACTATGGCGCATCGCCAAGGAAGCGGGCTACCAGAGCAAGCTGCAACAAGCCTGCATCGAGCACATGGCGCAAGAGCCAAAATCGCGCGCGAAGCGCTCCAGACATCAGTAGCTCAGTAGTTTTCAGCGGCTCTCTCCCTACGATCGCTGTCCTTAGGTCACTTCATGTCTCAAGCCCCCACCCAAGATTCTACTCTCGCCCAAGACGTTGCCAGCTTCTGCCTGCAACAAGTCCCAGACGCCCAACAAAGCCGTTCGAGT
>Ga0315331_10000086_pt1 | contig 50038 bp, 50 predicted proteins | sample M160m34915metaG_FD_203456 | JGI IMG/M metagenome (GOLD analysis project Ga0315331, IMG submission 203456) | Ammonia-oxidizing marine archaeal communities from Monterey Bay, California, United States - M1 60m 34915 | ecosystem: Environmental > Aquatic > Marine > Intertidal zone | place: USA...
GCCTTATTGCATCCTCTAAACCTTTATTTCCATGAACAATTTTTGTAATTTCTCTGGCAAGATACATTTGAGCCTCTCTTTTGAAAGGAGTTTCTATAGTAGTTTTATTTAAATCTTCATAATCAGTCGGTTCTATGTCTGTAAATAATTTTATGTAACCCATAACTTCTTCATCAGAAGAATTGAAAAAATATTGAAAAAGTTTATATGGTATAGTTACTTCTGGGTCTAGAGTTATTGCGCCATCAACACTTTTCCCAAATTTTTCTCCACTAGAAGTAGTTAATAATGGATAAGTAATTCCATGTGCTTTCTTTCGAGAATTTACTTTTCTAACAAGATCTACACCTGCAACAATATTCCCCCATTGATCTGAACCTCCCATTTGAAATGTACAGTTATAATTTTCAAATAAATAAAGAAAGTCGTATGCTTGCAATAATTGATAAGAAAATTCAGTGAAAGATATTCCTTCATCTCTTGATAGTCTACTCTTAACTGAATCTTTACTCATCATATTGTTTATATTAAAGAATTTTCCTGTTTCTCTTAAGAATTCGATTAATTTTATCTCATTTAGCCACTCAGCATTATTTATTATTTGTGCAGGGTTTGTTTTGATGTTGAAATCTAAAAATTTTTCTAGTTGAGATTTTATTCCTTGTAAATTTTCTTCTATTTGATTTACTGACAATAATTGTCTCTCATCTGTTCTACCTGATGGATCCCCAATCATTCCTGTTCCGCCACCAATAATTACAATAGGTGTATGCCCATAATTTTGCAATCTTTGTAATCCAAGGATTGGAATTAAGTTTCCTATATGTAAGCTTTTCGCAGTAGGGTCGAACCCGTTGTAGCAAGTTATTCTTTCTTCTATTAGCTCTTTTTCTGCTCCAGTAGTTAAGTCTTTTAAAGACTCTCTCCATTGAAATTCTTCTATAACGTTTTTAAATTTATTACCCATTAGTAAGTATTTTCTTTATTTCTTTAATGTCTTTATTTATCTGATTTTTTAATTCTTCAAGAGAATTATAATTTATTTGATCCCTTATTTTTTTTATAACTTTTATTTTTATATCTTTATCATAAATATCTTTTTTAAAGTCTAATATAAATACTTCTATTTTTCTTGAGTCGTCGTTTTTTATTACAGGTCTAATTCCAATTGACAATGCACCAGAGTAATTTTTATTATCTATTTCTACTATTGATGCAAAAATACCATCTCCTGGAACTTGTATGTTTTGTTCAACATATAAATTTGCAGTAGGAAATCCAATTGTCCTTCCAAGTTTATCTCCCTCAACAACTTTACCTTTGAAATAAAAATTTTCTCCTAGCATAGAATTTGCTTCTTCAACTTTGCCTTCAGCGATCAAACTAGAAATATTTGAAGAGGATATAATTTTATGATTATCTGATCTCATATCTATCTGGTGAAAATCAATACTTAATTTTTTGCAAATATTTCCAAGTTCTTCTCCATTTGCTTGATCCTTGCCTATTCTTGTATTTACACTTGCTATTAATGACTTTAGATTTATTTTTTCTTTAAGTTTTTTTAGAAATTCTTCTGACGAGACTATTTGTAATTTTTTATCAAAATCTATTTCAATAACTTTTTCTATATTTGATTCCTTAATCTTATTTACTCTATCTTTAAAAGGTAAAATATATGGTCTAGTTGATTTTGTATTTATTATTTCTCTTGGCCTTTTACTAAAAACAAACACAACAGCTAATGATTTATTTTTATTTGAAACATTAATTAATTCTCCAAATAATTTTTTATGTCCACTATGAACTCCATCAAAAGTTCCTATGCATAATGATGTTTGTTTTTTAGAAATATCCTTTGATAATTTTTCAATTATTTTTGTAAAAGTATCACCCATTTATTTAAGAATATCGTATGACTCCATTATAGTTTTTTCTGTATTATCCCATCCTACACATTTGTCAGTTATAGACACTCCATATTCTAAATCTTCAATATTGTCTCCTAGTGACTGATTCCCTGGGTTCAAATTACTCTCTAGCATTAATCCAATAATTTTTTCATTGCCAGCAATTCTCTGTTGTATAACTTCATCGAATACTATTGGTTGTCTATTGTGATCTTTATTAGAATTTCCATGAGAACAATCAACTACTATATTTGGCTCTAGATTATTTTTTTTCAGTAATTCCTGAGCTTCATTAATTGATTTAGAATCATAATTTGTCCCAGAGGTTCCACCTCTTAATATTATGTGATTTGCTTTATTTCCCTCAGTAAGCACGACAGAAGTTTTACCATCATTGTCTATTCCTAAAAATGCATGTTCACCACTACAAGCTATCATCCCATCAATGGCTAACTGAACTGATCCTCCAGTGGCATTCTTAAATCCAATAGGCATTGATAAGCCGCTTGCCATTTGCCTATGAGTTTGACTCTCTGTAGTTCTAGCTCCAATAGCCCCCCAAGAAACCAAATCTCCAATATATTGAGGAGTAAATGGATCTAAAAATTCAGTTGCAGTAGGTAGTCCTATTTTTGTTACTTCAGATAAAAATTCTCTAGCTATTTCAATACCTTTAGGAATATTAAAAGTATCATTTAAATCAGGATCATTTATTAAGCCTTTCCATCCAACTGTAGTTCTAGGTTTTTCAAAATAAACTCTCATAACTATATAAATTTTGTCTTTCACTTTATCAGATAATACTTTTAATCTTTTTGCATACTCTATACCTGCTTTAGTATCATGAATTGAGCATGGTCCCATAAGCAAAAGCAATCTTTTATCTTTTCCTTCTAAAATATCCTCAATAACTTTTCTTGATTCTCTAATTAATAGATTTTGTTCATCATTAGATGGGAATTTAGTAATATAAAAATCAGGTGAAGGAAGCTTTGATATTTCTTTTATATTTATATTTGTAATTTTTGCCATTTTTTTCCCCTTTAATTCTCTTTAATTTTTTAATAAAAAAAAGGCTCTTAGTTAGAGCCTTATATCAATGTAATATTTTACACACTAAATATAGACTCTATGTCTTAAAATAATAATATGTGTAAAAAAAATTTTTCATTTTTGTTTTCCCTAACAACTAGTCTAACTTAAATTTTAATATTTTGCTTCCTAATTTATTTTAAATCAGTTCTTAAAGCAGTAGCTTCGTTTAGATATACATGCTTTATTTCACTTTGTTTTTGTTCTGTGTTCCAATGTATAAGAATTCTTATGCAACTTTTTAGACCATTTGGATTATCAATTTCTTGCATGTTTAGTAAAGGCACGGAGTGTAAAGATAAAATTTCTCTAGCAGCAACTGCTGGAAATTCATTATACACATCAGATGTCGTTGTAAATATTATTGATGCAATATTTTCTGAATCAATATTATTCTCATCGATCATTCTTTCCAATAATTCAGCTGTATGTTTGACTATTTCGGGTTTAGTGTTTTCCAAAACAGTCGTTGCGCCTCTTACACCTCTAACGAACATTTTCAATCCTCATAAAAATTTATATTAGGCTAGAAATAAACTTTCCAGCTACATCAACAATATTATCATCTTTTGTTTCTCGTATTTTATTTATAAGTGCTGATCCAACTATAGCCCCATCTGCAAATTTACCTATTTCTTTAACATCTGATTTATTTGATACTCCAAATCCTACTGCAACTGGTACAGAGGTTTTTGCTTTAACTTGTTCTGCTAAAATTTTTACTCTATCAAATACAACTTTCCTTTCACCGGTTACACCTAAAACAGATATACAGTAAACATATCCTGATGCTAATTTACATGCTTCTTCTATAACCGACTTTGACGAATTTACTGATAGTAGAGGGATATAGGATATCTCATACTTATTTAAGTAATCAACTAATATTTTTGATTCAAAAACAGGCAGGTCAGCTATTATTAATCCGTTGACTCCACATTCTTTTGCTTCTACGCAAAATTTTTCGATATCATAAGCAATTACATTATTATAATACCCCATCAAAACCACTGGTATTTTCAACCCTTTTTCTCGAGCTTTCTTAACAGTTTGCAAGCAAACTTTTGTATTCACTCCATTATTTAATGCCACTGTGCTTGAATATTGAATAGTTAATCCTTCTGCTAAAGGGTCACTATTTGGCATTCCAATTTCAATTACGTTTGATCCAGAATTTTCAAGAGAAATCAATAAGTCTACAAAATTTTCTAAATCTGGATAGCCACAAGTAATGAAAGGTATAATTGCTGTCTTATTATTTGATTGTATAGCTTTTGATATCAAATTTTACTCCTAAATATATTATAAGGCTTGAATCGTAAGAAAGAGAGCAAAAAGATTATGCAATGAATGTATTAATATTGAACTATAAACACTATTTGTCTTAATTCTTATAATTGATAAACTAATGCCAAGTATAGCTGCAGGTATTATGGCACTGGGACTTAAATGTATTAGTCCAAAAAATAGAGAATTAATAACTATAGCAAATGAAGTTGAGTATTTTTGTTTTATTATTCGGAAAAGAAATCCTCTGAAAATTATTTCTTCGCTTATAGGTGCAATTATGCAGGCAAGAAAAAAAATTACTAAGTAATTATTATTGAAAGCATCGACTATATCTTCTGAGTAATTTGAATTTCTTAAAACATCAACTCCCAAATATTCTACAAAAACTCCCCAAGCAATTATCATAGGCCACGCTAAAAAATAGTATAAAAAATATCTTGAATCTTTTAGATTGAAACTAATTAGCCCCAACCAATTGAAAGGGTTTTCGTCAAACTTTTTACAAATTTGAAAAATCATATAAACTGCTCCCAAATCTATAAGGAGTATTTGAACTATCAAATTATAATTTTTTGATATTAATACAAAATTAATTATTCCAAAAAATATAATCAGAAAATAAAATTTTCTGATTATATTAGAGTGGATATGAGTTCTAATTCTAAAAAACTCTAATAAAAAGAAATTTAATAAAATACCAAGTGATAATAATATAAAGTTAAGTAATTCAAATTTTTTATTACTTAAAATCATTTCACTAATAAAGCTTATATATTCAATAAGGAAAATAGTAAAAATTGAAGATGAAATAAAAAAATAGAGCCCAGAAAAATATTTATTTCCTGTTAGCTTTTCCACGAAACATCACCAAAGACATTGTTTTTATACTCAAATTTATTGAACTCTTTTATTGAGTCTTCTATTGTAATTGAATCTCCGTGACCAGGTAAAACAATTGTATCTTTGGGAAGATTGTAGAGTTTATTTTTTATTGATTCATAAATTTTTTTGAAATTTTGAGAGTCTATTGTTTTTCCTGGTCCTCCAGGAAATAAAGTATCTCCACTAAATAAAAATTTTTTTTCATCAAAATTAGCAAAATAACAAACTGAGCCCTCTGTATGACCAGGTGTATAAATCAAATCAATTTTTAAGTTTGAGATATTTATTTCATTTTGGCTTCTAAGCCTAATGACATTTCCAGAATAGTTTAGATAATTAGCGTCTACAAATCCTATGTTTACATCAAGATCTCCTAACCTTTCAGAAAGAAGATCTAATCCTTCAATATGATCGTAATGGCCATGAGTTATAAGTATTTTTATTTTTTCTTGATTACGAGATTTATCTAATCTATTCCTGGGGATTTTATTAATTAGTTCTCTAGGGTTATCTGGCGCATCAATTATTAAGGATTCGTCAGTTGATTTTGAACTTAATAAATATGAATTATTTATTAAAGCACCAGAAATAAATTTTTCAATTTTTATTTCATTATTCTCGAAAAGCTTCATGAAGATTGAGGTTCTGGAAACCCTTTTTTAGGTTTAGGACTTTCTTTCTTTTCTTTGTCTTTGACTTTTGTTTCAGTCTTTGTGAACATGTCTATATTTAAGGGCTTTCCATCCATTAGGTCTCTAAACTGGTCAGCGTCTAATGTTTCATACTTTAATAATGCTTCTGCTAAAAGTTCTAATTCTTTCTTCTGTTTTTTTAAGATTTTATTTGCGTTATTTTTACCATCAGTAAGAAGTTTAGATATTTCTTGATCAATTTTTATAGCAGTCTCTTCAGAATAGTCTTGTTCTTCATTTTGCTCTCTTCCAAGAAAAATAGCTTGTTGCTTTTTTCCATAGGTTCTTTGAGGAAGTTCTGAAATCATTCCATATCTCATAACCATTTCTCGGGCAATTTTGGTTGCTTGCTCAAAGTCATTAGATGCTCCTGTCGTAAGCACTCCTTTATGAGTAATAAACTCGGCTTCTCTTCCTCCCATCATAGAAGCAATCATTGCTTCTAATTCAATTTTAGTCATCAATGACTGATCTTCCTGTTCATATCTTGTGAATCCTCCTGCATGACCTCTTGAAATTATTGTTATTTTACCCACATTTTTTCCTTCTGGCATGAAATGAGACACAACTGCATGGCCTGCTTCATGATAAGCTACAAGCTCTCTTTCTTTTTCACTAATAACTTTTGATTTCCTAGCAGGTCCCATAGAAACCCTATCAATAGCTTCAGTTAAATCTGCTAAAGTTATTGTCTTTGAGTTTCTTCTCGCAGTTAATAAAGCAGATTCATTGATTAAGTTAGCTAAATCAGCTCCAGAAAAACCTGGTGTTTGTTTTGCGATTGCTGACATATCTACTTTTTTGTCTATTGGTTTTCCTTTGGCATGAACGGACAGTATTTCTGTTCGGCCATTCACATCTGGATTGTCTATTGTAATTCTTCTGTCAAATCTTCCTGGCCTTAATAGGGCAGGATCTAATATATCAGGCCTGTTTGTAGCAGCAACAACTATAACATTATTGTTTGTGTCAAACCCATCCATTTCTACTAAAATCTGGTTTAATGTTTGTTCTCTTTCATCGTGGCCTCCACCTAAACCGGCTCCTCTGTGTCTTCCTACAGCATCTATTTCATCAACAAATATAATACAAGGTGAATGTCTTTTAGCTTGTGTAAATAAATCTCTAACTCTTGATGCACCTACTCCTACAAACATTTCTACAAATTCAGATCCTGATATTGAGAAAAATGGAACACCAGCTTCTCCTGCTACTGCTCGTGCAATCAAAGTTTTTCCTGTACCAGGAGGTCCAACAAGAAGTACTCCGGATGGAATTTTGGCACCTATTGATGTGAATCTTTCTGGAAATTTAAGGAACTCTACAACCTCTTCTAACTCTTCTTTTGCTTCTGGTAATCCAGCTACGTCAAAAAAAGTTACATTTGCTTTAGATCCTACAAACATTTTAGCTCTGCTTTTTCCGAAATTCATAGCACTGTTCCCAGACCCTTGAGCTTGCCTCATTATAAAAAACAGAAATCCAAACATTAAAATGAATGGTAGCAATCCAATAAGAATTGAAAAAATAGTTCCTATCCCTCCCCCATTTTTTACTATCACAGAGTATGATGAGGGGTCTACATTTGAAGCTGACATTATTTCATAAACGCTTGTCCCTGGCTCTTTAGATGCTTTAAATACTTCTCCATTTTTTGAATAAGTAAGTTTATCTCCATTTACCTCAATGTTTATGGGATAAGCAGTACCTTCAGCACTTTTTGAAATTCTAACTAGGTGCCCAAGATCTTTTTCCTCAGAACTTTCAAAAGATCTTCCTAGGAACAAATAAAAAGCTCCAATCATTAGCAATCCTGCTATTACATAAGTGATGCTATTATTCAGAAATTTTTTGTTCATTTATTTAAGAGATATTTATTTATTATGTATAATAAAATGCTATCACAAGAATTAGAAAAAAATAATTATTTCTTCATAAATAAATTAATTATTCTTATCAACTTTTGTATACTTGTGATACTATAGATTAGTAGACTTTTTATAATAAAAAACATAACATACAGGAGTAAAAAATAGCAAAGGAATATAGAGTTAATGAGCGAATCAGGTCCAGCTCTGTCAGGTTGATTTCCGGTGAAGATCAATCTAACTCTAAAATACTGAAAACAAGCGAAGCTATGCAAATGGCTATGGAAAACGGACTTGATCTGGTTGAAGTATCTCCAAATCAGGACCCTCCAGTATGCAGATTGCTGGATTATGGAAAGTTTAAGTACAATATCTCAAAAAGAGATAAAAAAAATAAGAGTAAAACAACTCAAACTCAAAGAGAAGTTAGATTAAGACCTGGAACTTCAAAGCACGATGTTGAGTTGAAGATAAAAAAAGTAAGATCTCTTCTTGATGATGGCTCAAAGGTAAGAGTGGCAGTAATGCTAAGAGGAAGAGAAGCTGCTCATCCTGATTTCGCAATGAAAGTTTTGAGATCAGTAGCAGAAGGTGTCAAAGATATGGCTAAGCTTGATAAAAGACCTTCAAATGAAGGCAGAACATTAAGTTTGGTTGTCTCGCCTGCTTTCCCAATTGGGACAATGAAAAATAAAGAAAAAGAAAATAAAGAATAAAATGCCAAAAATAAAAACTAACAAAGCTGCAAAAAAAAGATTCCATGTGACAGGAACAGGAAAATTAGTTAGAACTAAAGGGCCTAAAAGTCATTTAAGAAGGAAAAAAGCTAAAAGAGTTAAAAGACTATTTGGTGGTAAAATTGAACTGGATTCAACTAGAATTTCAGATAAAATAAAAAATCTAATATAAGAATTTTGGAGCATAATGTCTAGAGTCAAAGGTGGTATGACCACCAGAAGAAAACATAAATCTATCCTAAAGCAAGTAAAAGGGCACAGAGGAGCTAGCAGAACAAGAATTCGTGCTGCAAAAGAATCCTTAACGCATGCTCTAAATTATTCAACTAAACATAGACATCTTAAAAAAAGATCTATGAGAAGATTGGCAATAACAAGAATCAATGCAGCAGCTAGAGAGAATGGGATTTCATATTCTAAATTCATAAACCTCTTGACTCAAAGAAATATTCAGATAGACAGAAAATCTTTGGCAGAGTTGGCTGTTAGAGAACCTCAGGGATTTGCATCTCTAGTCGAGCAAGTAAACTCCTAGATTTCTAGGTAGTTTATTGAACTATCTGCCATAACAAAGCCAATTAAAAGAAACAAATAAAGTAGAGAATATTTATATATAGATACAGCCGATGTTCTGTCCTGTTTTTTATAAAGTTGAAAAGCCATAATTATCAAAATAATCCCAAGAATTATAGAGCTTATTATATAAAGCCATCCCAAGCTAGAAGAAATTGTTGCGGTTAATGTAGTTATAAGAACAAGTAAAATACTGTATAGCAAAATCTGCAATGAAGCATTTTTAATGCCTTTTACTACTGGTAGCATCGGAATATTTGCTTTTTCATAATCATCTTTTATCATGATGGCTAGTGCCCAAAAATGAGGCGGAGTCCAGAAAAAAATAATTAAGAAAAGATAAATCGATTCTAAAGTTAGATTATTACTTATCGCTGCATAACCTACCAGGGGAGGGAAAGCACCTGCAGCTCCTCCTATTACTATATTTTGGATAGTTCTTCTTTTGAGATAGAGAGTATAAATAACTACGTAAAAAAAACCTCCAGCAAAAGCTAAAATAGCAGCTAGCAAATTATTAAGAAACAATAATGAAATAAATGAAATAAGTGATAGAAATACAGAAAAGGCTAGAGCTTTATTATGCGATATAGACCCATCAGCAATTGGTCTGTTTTTAGTCCTGCCCATATCTCTGTCAATATCTGTTTCAAAATACATGTTTAGTGTTGCTGCTGCTCCTGATGCACAATATCCTCCAATGAATAGTCCAATAGATTCAAACAAGCTAGGCACTCCTTGTTTAGCTAAAAAAGCACCACCGAAGCTTGTAAATATAAGTAGTGTTAGTACTCGAGGTTTAGTCAAAAGAAAATAGTTTGTTAATAAATTAGGCATGGAGTCTTTTAATTTTTTTTAGTTTTTAGCACCATTATAATCGATACTGAAACCATCCAAACAATAGTTGCTAAGCCTAAATGAATTGATCGCGACCATACAGAGAACTCAGAAAGAGGTATGGATGCTCCAATTAGAGTTTGTAATATTCCTACTATTAATAATAAGTATCCTAATTTTATAAGGATTTGGTTTAGTCTATTTTTGATTAATACAAGAGAAAGTCTTAATATATGTAATAATAATCCAATAGAAATTATTCTATGTGCCATATGGATCCATTGGTTGGTATATCTTGGAATAAAATAATCGTCACATAATGGCCACTTGTAACATACAGCTCCTGCCCCTTGCCATACAGCATATGCCCCTGATAGTAATGAAGCTATTGCTAAAAATGCTGTAATTAATGACAGGGTTCTAATCTTATTACTTGTTTCTACTTTTTTTATGTTTACTGAAATAAAAGATGCAACCATTAATGCCGCAATTGTTTGAGCTCCAGCTAAATGTACAGTTCTTATTGCAGGGTTTAATTCGGATAAAACTACTGCTCCTCCAATCCCTCCTACTATTATTATTAGAATTAGGATTAGGCTATAAATCTTTACAGTATAGTTAAATTTTCTATAAACAAGATATGAAAAAATCACTAGCATTATTGATACTATCCCAAAAAGAACCCCTGATGTTCTATGGCTCCACTCAATAATTGCATGGATATCATTTGGTGGTATCCAAGATCCAAAACATGTTGGCCAATCAGGACAGCCATCTCCAGAATCAGTTACTCTTGTAAATGCTCCGCATGTAGGTTGGAAAAATGAAAAGAATATACCCAGTAAAGCAAAAACGAGTAAAAATTTTTTATTAGTAAATCTTTTTTTCTCCATATTTTAATTAGACTAAATTATTTCAAATTAATATATATTTAAAAATGCTTTTCTAAAAAAATTAATAAAAAAATGGCAATTTTAGGTATAGAAACATCCTGCGATGAAACAGCCTGCGGAATAATTGATCTGCAGGGTAATATTTTGAGTAATGTAATTGCTTCACAAATTGATACACATGCTCCTTATGGTGGAATAATACCAGAACTAGCATCAAGGGCCCATATAATTAACATTCACAAAGTTGTAAATGAAGCTATTAATATTGCTAAGATTTCTCTATCTGACATATCAGCAGTTGCAGTAACTAATGGACCTGGTTTAGCAGGCTCTTTATTAGTAGGATTAAATTTTGCTAAAGGATTATCATCTTCATTGAATGTCCCCTTAATAGGCGTAAATCATTTAGAAGGACATATATCAGCTTGTTTTATTGAAGAAAATAGATTCAACTTTTCGAAAAAAGAATTATTTCCATGCATTTCTTTGCTGATTTCTGGAGGGCATACTGAATTGATTCTAATGAATGATTATGATTCCTATAAACTATTGGGTCAGACACGAGATGATGCTGTAGGAGAAGCATTTGATAAAGTTTCTAGAATATTGGGTTTAGGTTATCCTGGAGGGCCTGTGATAGAAAAATGGGCTCAATCTGCAAAGAATAAAAATTATAATCTCCCCAAAGCTTGGTTAGAAAAAGATGAAGAATTTAGTTTTAGTGGTCTGAAAACCGCTTCTAAAAATTTGGCATATGAAAAAATTTATAATCGTAATATTACTCAGCAACAAACTAAGGCTGAAATTTCTGAGTTAGCTTATGCTTTTCAAATTTCTGTATCAGATGTACTTGTAACCAAATCAATTCGTGTAGCTGAAAAGTATAATTGTAAAAATATACTTGTTTCTGGCGGCGTTGCAGCTAATGGATTTATAAAAGAAACTTTTCAAGACAAATTTAAAAATTCTATTTTTCCTGAACGTAAGCATTGTACTGATAATGGCCTTATGATTGCTTGTAGAGGTTTAATTGACTATAAAAAAAATAAGTTTGTTGCACCAAAAGAAATAAATGTAATGCCTCAATTGAATGTGGTCTAAATTATCTCTTTGATATTTTAGAAAGCAATGTTTTTTTGAATTCTATAAATTTGTTTTTCCTAAGATCTGAAAATTCTATAACAATGTCAAGCCTAGAGGTTTTAATTGTTAATTTGCTATAAGTGGTCAAAACAAAATAACTAATGAAAAAAATTATTCCTCCGATCAAACTCAAAATAGACACAATTGAACTTAGTAAGCTTTCTTCAAGAAAATACCATGAAATCAATGAAGATAAAAAGCCTAAAGTTGCCCATAATAGTTTTGAGTATTGATTCTTAAGTCCATCAATTGATATTGATGTTATTTTATCAACTATAATATCTTTTATGGATTCGTCGTCTTTAAACCTTAAGTAGTCTCCATGAATGACTAGCTCTTTATTTCCTGATTTTACGAAAGAAATTTTATCCATATTTTATTTGTTACCTTGAGAAATAAATTTTCTACCGCTGTCTATCATTAGTTCTTGTATTGATAACGTTCTCATAATGTCATCTTGAACAATTTTATTGTTAGCTCTTGCTTTAGATTCTATGTCTGATGTAAGCTTTTGTCTTTTTGGGTTTTCTGGCTCTCCTGGTATTCCCATAGAAGCAGCTAAGTCATTAGGTCCACCTGTTATTCCAGATAAACCTTTAACACTTAATATTTCGTCTAAATTATCCCATCCAGGAACAGATTCTATTTGAGCTATCACAAGCATATTTTTATTTGTCCATTTAGCAAAATCTAGTTTCCCGCCATATTCGTTAATTTTTTGGTCATCGTTAAATTCAGTTCCTCTTCCACCACCCCAAGATCTTTTACCAAAAGGAGGGAATAAGCATGCATCAGCAAAATCTTGCGCTTCTTTTTTTGATTCAACATGTGGACCTACTATCCCTTGAATGCCTCTATCAAGATATAGATTAATCCAATATGGGCTTTTATCCGGGACTCTTGCTGTTACACTCATTCCGTAACCATTTGCAACTCGACATATATCGTCAATCGATTCAGGAGAAAAAAGTCCATGTTCTCCATCGCAGTTTATAGCATCAAATCCAGCATGAGCTGCAAGCTCAACTAAATGTAAAGATGGATAAGTTAGTCCAAATACATTTGCTTTTTTCCCTTCGTTGTTTTTTTTGATTATTGTGTTCTCTATCATAATAATATTTTCCTTATCTTCTATATTGTTTTATTTGCTCCCCCACGAGCGTTCGTGCTAATAAACGGAGGATGTTTTTTTATTTCTTTTTCATTCATTTCTAGTCCTAACCCAGGCTTATCTGATAGTGTAACATATCCTTCTTTTTGTCTAGGGAACCCATCAAAAACCTTAAAATAATGCGGAGAATAAAATTCAGCATGATACTCCATTATTTCAAAATTTGGTATGTTTTTGCATAAATGCATTTCTGCTATAGCTCCTACGGGAGAGCAAGTGTTATGCGGTGCAATTGTTATATGTTTTGCTTCCGCCATATTAGAAATTTTTTTCAATTCTGTCAAACCGCCTGCATTTGCGATATCAGGCTGGAGAACATCAGCTGCATTTTTATCAATAATTTCTCCAAATGGAAATTTTGTGTATAATCTCTCTCCTGTAGCAATAGAGATGTTTGTATGTTTTTTTAACTCTACAAGTTCTGAAATGTTTTCTTCTGAAACAGGTTCTTCAAAAAATAAAGGATCATATTTTTTTGCCATTTCAGAAATTTTTACCGCTGTCATAACATTGAATTTCGCATGCCCTTCAATAAGAATTTCAACATTAGAGCCAACTGATTTTCTAACTTCTTTTATTCTGTTTTCACTAAGAAAAAACTCTTCTTTAGATAGGTTGTAAAAATTTTCTTGACCAAAAGGATCAAACTTAATGGCTTTATATCCCATTTCGATAACTTTTTTTGCTTCTTCAGAATTAAGCTTAGGGGTTCCTGGATTTGTATACCATCCATTTGCATAAACCATGATTTTTTCCCTTAAAGATCCACCTAAAAGCTTATAAACTGGTTGCCCTAACAATTTGCCCTTTAGATCCCAAAGAGCTATGTCTAGTCCTGATATTGCAGTTGTTGAAATTCTACCACCTCTCTGCATTGAATTATTATATGCGTTTAACCAAAGGGCTTCGTTATCTATTGGATCAGCTCCTTTATAATATCTATCAAAAAGAAATTTCATTTCGTCTATTACTCTATTATCTTCACCTAAGTAACTGGCATCACCTAATCCGAATTGATCAGAATTAGCACAATGAATTATTGGTATTAACCAATTCCTTGATGCATTATGATGTTCTGCTGAAAATTGCCTAAATTCTATTTTTTCTATTTTATTCATATCAGTATAAAAACCTCTATTTTTAGTATAAATTTTCTTAAAAAAAAATCGTTTTTTTTTATTGACATATGCGCATATTATATATACTCTACGTAGAACTCGCAGATTTAACTGTGGGGTATTGAACTTTTAATTTTAGGTTTAGAATAAATTGCCGGTTATTATCATTTTAATTAGCTGAGAATTTAGAGAGACCCTATGATAAATTTTCTTTCCCCCATTTATTGATGCGAAAAAATAAACAAATCCACTGGATTTCTGGTGGATAAGTGTTGGAGGAAAATTTATGAGTATAAATATACTACGTAAATCTGGTATGCTAGCTGGATTGCTGGTTGCTTCAATGCTAATGGTTCTAGTTGTTGCTTGTGGAAGTGACGATGCTGATTCATCATCATCATCTTCTTCTGCTGCACCTGCTGCTCCTGCTGCACCAAAAGCGCCTGCTGCACCTGCTGCACCTGCCAAACCTGAAGCGCCAAAAGCTGCTGCTCCTGCTGCCAAAGCAGAGAGTAAAGCAACTAAAGCTGCTAGTGCTTCATCATCTTCGACTTCTGCTCCAAGTGGCCCAAGCGGGAAACTTGTAAGAGCCCACCATGAGGTTAATCCGGTATTCGGAACTCCTTGGTCAGGTCCTTATAAGTGGTCTGCTGCTGACTTGATCGGTATCGGAGAACACCTTTTCTATTTTGATAAAGGTAATGCTATGACTCCTCAGATGGCAAAATCATGGTCAATCGACCCTGCTGGAACTAAAGTTACAATCGAGCTTAACGCTGGAATGAAATGGCAGTCTCCAAAAGGTTCTGAAGATACAGACTTTGGTTATGTTACTGCTGAAGACAGAGTAAGATGGTTTAACACAGTTAACGGTACTGTAAACCCTGATAGCTCATACCCAGATTCTGGTGATATTGGTGCTATTTTCACAAAAGCCGAAGTTGTTGACGACTTAACATTTGAAGTTGGATTGGTAAGTCCAGTATTTTTCTGTTTACCATTATCTGAGTTCGGTTGTTTAGGTGCTGCTCCTGTACAAGGTGCTGTTCACCACGTTGACGTTATGGGAGCTGACTGGGCTTCTAAGAATGCTGTAATGACTGGACCTTATGCACACGGTGTGTGTACTGCAGGTGACAGATGTTCAGTATATGCTGTAGAAGATCACTGGAGAGCAAACCCAAATGTAGCTGAAATTGAAGTAATTCAAGTTCCTGAGTCACAAACTCAGGTTGCTATGTTAAAGTCTGGTGAAGTAGACATGGCTGTAGTTGACTATAAGCTACTTGCTGATGTTGTTTCTGGATCTGATGATCTTAGATTCCTAGAAACTATGCCAGGTGGATATGTTGGACAATCAATCATTTTCCCAGGTAACCTTTGGGAAGAAACTCATGCAAGAACTGGTGAAGCATTGAACCCTTGGGATTCACCTGCTTACGATAAAGATATTGCATGGATTGGTGACCCATGGCAAGAAGATTCATACCATGAAGGTGGAACTGACTCATCTGTTGTAAGATACACAGATGATAACAACCCTGCAGGTATGACTGACATGGAACAAGCAAGACTAGTAAGACTTGCTCTTTCTACTGCTCTAGACAGAAACGGTATTAACGATTCTCTATTAAACGGAATCGGAACACCAATCTACTCAGAGTACATGGGACCAGAATACCCAGGTTGGGATCCTAAGAGAGACACTGGAGTTTGGGATGCTGAGGGTAACAAAACTTCTGCAACTGGTGGAGTAATTTACGAACTACCTGATGGAGACATCGAGGCAGCTGGTAAGCTACTTGATCAAGCTGGTTACCCAGCAGATGCTAGTGGTAACAGAGCTATTGATGGCCTTGTACTACAAGCATATGCAGCTGAAGCAGGTCCTGTTGGACTTGAAGTAGCTGACACTGTTATGAGTGACTGGGCTAGACTTGGAATTGAAATTTCAGGACTAGTAGAAGACTATGGTGGAGTTATTTCACCTAGAATGAAGAGAAGAGAACAGTATCTTCCAGTATTGAAGAACTGTGATGTTCACTCAAACGTATGGCCTGAAGACTGGCCAATTCCTCCAGTTGACACTTCAAGAACACGTCCTTCATGGGGTTGTGGATTTGAATCAAAAGCTGGAGCAAAAAGTGTAGCTAATGTTCTTATGGAACAAGATGCTGAAAAGAGAAAATCTATGCACAAAGACATTGTAGATTACAGTATGTACTGGCTACAATATGCTGGTGTTTACCAAGTACCTAAGGGTATCGTAGTAAATGACAGAATTAAGTCATGGAACGCTCCTCAGCAACACTATGCTAACGTTTCAAATAACCCAGAATTAATAGTTCTAAACGACTAAAAATTCTGAATAATTGATTAAAAGTTCAATTAAGTGAAAAAAGTGGGAAGAAAACTTTATTTCTTCCCACTTTTTTTGTACTATCAAAACAACTATTTAAAAAGTTATATTCAAACAAGTTATATATATATATATTTAGAGAAGAGAGATTACAATGCTTAGGTTTTTAGCAGGGAGACTATTTTCCTCATTTTTGTCTATAATTGGTGCTACTTTAGCAGTATTTACTTTGACTAATTTTCATAACGACCCTAGATTATTGTTTGTTCCTGATAGTGGTAATGGAATTACACAAGAGCAATGGGATAAACTTGGTGAAAGATTAGGAATGAACAAGCCTTTCCATGAGAGATATATTGATTGGATAGGAAGAACTCTAAGAGGTGATTTAGGTATTTCATTGGCGAGACAAATGGCTGTAACTGATATAGTGATGGCTAAAATTCCAGCAACCTTAGAATTAGCGTTAGGAGGCTGGATATTTGCTATCGCACTGGGAATACCCACTGGAGTGGTAGCTGCAGTGTTTAGAGGTTCTTTTTGGGACTATTTAGCTAGAGGTGCTGCACTTGTTGGACAGGCTGCGCCTCCTTTTGTTACAGGTTTAGTACTTATATATATATTTAACCAGTGGATTACCCCTGGAGGAGAACCGCTATTGCCTGCAGGAGGTAGAAAGCCTGAATTTGATGTAAAAGATTACGTTCTTCCTTGTATAGCATTAGGATGGGGAGCTGCAGCTGCTCTTATGAGATTGACTAGGTCCTCTATGCTAGAAATATTAGACTCTGAGTATATTAGATTGGCTAGAGCTAAAGGAGTGAGTTTTACAACGGTTATTTTCAAGCACGCACTTAGAAATGCATTAATTGCTCCAGTAACAAGTGCGCTTCTGATTTTTTCAGGATGGTTGAACGGTGCATTAGTTGTAGAAATAATTTTTTCATGGCCAGGAATTGGTTATGATGCACTTTACAGAGCTGTAAATGACAATGACTTTCCTCTTTTATTAGGAACAGTGTTTGTCTTTATTTTGATTTATTTGATATTTGCAACTATTGCTGATATCGCATACACAATAATTGACCCTAGGGTTCGATTGAATTAGTAAGGAGAATATTTTTATGACTACAGAAACAACTAGTTCACAATTTAACCCTATGAAATATTGGCTTAATATTTGGTCTTTTTTTAGAAGATATCCTGTATTCCCAGCGGTTATTTTAATAGTACTTGTGATTGCAGCAATAATTGGTCCTACAGTAGCTCCTTACGAAAGAGACATAGGAGATGTAAGAGCAAGACATAATCTACCAGGAACAGTAGATATTAAGTTTCCAACAAAGCCTAAAGGAGGGATTGATCTTACTAGCTCCGATATATCAGCAGGATCAACTTTTGTGGCTACTTATGAATTACCAACAGATAATGTGATATTTGATATTGATGGTGATGGATCATTTAATAATAATATTTCTTGGAATGAAGATTCTCCAAATACACCAGATATCTTATTCAGTAATATTACTCAAGAAGGATCAATGTTGAGTTTTGAAATTATTGCAAATGAGGATATTTTTGAAGGACAGAATGATAATATAATTTTAGATGTACAAGTTATCAGAACTGATACTAAATTATTAGACTTTTGGCCTGATGGGTATCATTTCATGGGTAATGATCATGTTGGAAGAGATGTATTTAGTAGACTTCTTCATGGAGCTCAAATATCTATGATGGTAGTTGGAATATCTTTAGTTGCAGGAATGACTATTGGTGTTGCATTGGGATTGATTGCTGGTTATACAGCTACAAGATATGAACCTAATATTGGATTTAATTATACCTATAAAGGTAAAAAAAGAAGATTTTCTATTCTAGCTCCTTGGCTTGTTGATGAGTTTATAACAAGGTTCGTAGATATATGGTATGCATTACCTTTCCTTATGGTTGCGCTAGTTGTGACATTGATTTTTGGACGAGGCTTGACAGTATTGATGGGTGTTCTTGCTTTGATAGCTTGGAGTGGATTTGTTAGGGTTATTAGAGCGCAAACGCTTATCATAAGAGAGCTTGATTTCGTTGCTAGTGCAAAAATAAATGGAGCTACTTCTTTTAGAATTATGTATAAACATATTTTTCCAGGTGTGCTTAACACTGCAGTAGTAGTTGCAACTCTAAACACAAGTGGATTGATTTTAGCTGAGTCTGTATTAAGTTTCGTTGGAGCTGGAATTCAGCCTCCTACGCCTGCATGGGGTGTTATGACTAATGAAGGTAGAGATTATCTCGCAATAGCTCCTCATCAAGTTATGGTTCCTGGTGGAGCTATATTTTTAGTAGTTCTAGCATTAAATTTCTTAGGTGATTGGCTAAGAGATAGATTAGACCCAAGATTGAGACAAGTAGATTAAGAGGTTTTACATGAAAAGATTACTAATTATAATTTCATTAGCTTTGGTATTTGGATGTGGAGGAAATAATATTTCATTTACAAATATTGTTCAAACACAAACAGCTGAAAACATGTTGGGGAATGCAACAGCAACAGCTGTTGCTGAAGTAACAGAATGTACAGCTGAGCAAGGACTCGTCTTTTCTTCTTTATCTGAATCTGAAAAAGAGAAATGGGTTATAGAATGTGAAAGCTCATTTACAGCTGCAGCTCAAGCTGTAGGAAAAGATGCTGCTGCATCTGCTGAAAAAGTTGCTATATCATTAACTGCCACTGCGGAAGCTGGTGGAGAAGCTGCTTGTATAGGTTCAACATGTGAAAAAGAAGAAGTAAAAATTGAAATCGAAATGCCTGAAGGTCCTGTTTTAGATGGTATCGTTGAAATAGACATTGGACAAGGTGGTGTTATGGATCCGCAAACTGTAAAAGTTAAATCTGGAACAACTGTAAATTGGATAAACCCTAAAGGTGCTGCGAGTTCATCTACTTCTGATGATGGGCAAGAAGACATGTGGGATTCTGGGGCTTTCAATAAAGGACCTTTTGATAAAAACCCTGAAGACTATAGTTACTCAAGAGAATTTAGTGTGCCAGGATGTTTTAAATATAGATCTCTTTTTAGTGGAGATGCTGATACTGGGAACTTTGGTGTTGTTTGTGTAGTTGAGTAATCATTAACCTCCACCAACAGGTCTAACTATTTCTATTTTATCTCCCTCTACAATAATCGTTTTGTTATATTCGCTTTTGTGAATTATTTTCATATTTATTGCTACTGCGATCATTTTATTATCTAAACCTTGAGATTCGATAAATTCTTTTACAGTTAAATCTTTTTTAATTTCAGCTTCATTGCCGTTAAGGTAAATTTTACTCATAGTATGATTTCAATTTTGTGATTACTTTTTTTTCGTTTGAAGCATTTGCTAATTCGCTTATCAAAGCTACACCTTTAGCTCCTGATTCGACAACTGATGCAATATTGCTTGTATCTATACCACCTATTCCAATCACAGGTTTCTCTGATAGTTTAACTAATTCATTAAATTTCTCAATACCTAAGGTTTGACCGTTAGGATGACTATTTGATGAAAAAATGGTACCAACAATATATGCATTGATATTTTTATCCTTATTGGACAATAATATTTCTTCTTTTGAATGAATTGATTTAGAAATCCAATTTGCCCCACTTTTATTCTTTGCATCTGTACCATTTAGGTTTGATTTAGCAGTAATATGAAAACCAAAAGCTGAAACTAGTTTAGATGATTTATAGTCTGAATTAATAATTAATTTAGTATTTTTTTTATTGATTATATTATTTATTTTTACAGTAAGATTTATTTTGCTTTTTTGGTCAAGATTTTTTAATCTAACTTGAATATATTCAATCCCATATATTGAACAAAGTCTAATGTTTTCTAAAAATGATTTTTCATCTCTAAATTTTTTTAAGTCTGTGACATAAACTATCATTAAGTATTTACAATGTTGTCCTTTGGACTACTTGCATTTGCTTGTTCTGATTTTGGAATTCTACCTGATAAATATGCATTTCTGCCAGCTTTTACACCTAATTTAAAAGCCTCGGCCATCATTTTAGGATTTTTAGCTCCAGCTATTGCAGTGTTTACTAAAACAGCATCTGCTCCGCATTCCATAACTAAAGAAGCTTCTGATGGAACGCCTAAACCTGCATCAACAACTACAGGGATTTCTGATTGTTCTATAATGATTTGTATTTCTTCCAAAGCTTGGACTCCTCTACCAGAACCTATAGGTGAACCTAATGGCATAACTGTAGCACAGCCTATGTCTTGTAGTCTTTTAGCTAATACGGGATCGGGAGAAATATATGGGAGAACTATAAATCCTTCTTTTACTAGGTTTTCACATGCTTGAAGTGTTCCAATTGGATCTGGTAATAAATACTTTGTATCAGGAATAACTTCTATTTTAATCCAATTAGATTGAGTAACTTCTCTAGCTAGCATAGCTGTATAAATGGCTTCTTCTGCAGTTTTGCTTCCTGCAGTATTTGGCAGTATATTGTACTTGTCCCAATCAATTACATCAAGAAGATTTTTTTCTTTTGGGTTTTCAAAATTTATTCTTCTAATTGCAACTGTGATCATTTCTGTATCGGAAGCATTAATAGAATCTTTCAAATCCTTTGAAGATCTATGTTTTCCAGTACCTGTAATTAGTCTAGATTTAAACTTTTTCCCTGCTATTACTAAATCATCCATATTATAATAAATTTATGATAAATTATTTTAATCATAAACCTGTAAATAGTAACTAGAAACCTTATAATTATATTTTTTTGGAAAACTTTTGAATATACATATAAATAAAAATCTTGAAACACCTAAAATACTTGCTGCTTTATTTGATCTTGACGGTACCCTTTTAGATTCAAATGAGGAAATCCCAATCAATATTGTAAAAAAAATAAAATTAATTGCGAAACTTATACCCGTGTCTATCATTTCAGGAAGAATTTTTTCGTCTGTCTTGGAATATGCTAATTTATTGAAACTTAAATCTCCACAAATTTCAGATAATGGTGCAATAATATTTGATCCTTTGGATGATAATAAAATAATATTTAGAAAATCTTTAAATAAAATTGTGGCTGAGTCCGTTTTTCATTTGCTTGATAAAAATAAATTTGAATATTTTGCTAGTTCTGAAGGAAAAACAATGGATCATAGTATGAAAAACAAAATTTCAGATAACGTAAATATAATTACTTGTTTTTACGATGACATAAAAAAATATTTATCAGATAAAAACTTTATTGATATTTCTAAAACTAGCTTAGTTCATTCTTCTGGAAGCATGGGAGAAGAATATATCAGTTTTATGCCCAAAGATATCCATAAAGGAATAGCAGTAAATGAATACTCTAAAATACTAAAAATCAATAAATCAGAGATTTTTGCAATAGGGGATGGAATGAACGATATTGAAATGCTCAAAGAAACAGGAATTTCTGTGGCAATGGGTAATTCAGTAAAAGAAGTTTTTAATGTGTCAAAGTATGCAACTAAGAAATATACAGAAAATGGGACAGAAGAAGTATTAGATTGGATATTAAGAGGTTTGAAACCTTAATTTCTCAGAGCTTTGTATCCTGCTTTTAATACATTTCTCCAGATTTTCATTTCATTTGAAACATTTTCAATTAGTTTATTATTACCCATATCTATTTCCTGGAATTTTTTAAATCTTGTTCTTACTAATTTTCGTTTACTTTTATAATTCAAGTCTGAAAGTTCTTTTATGATACTTATTTTTATAAGCCTAGACATGTCTTCAGGGCCTTTACTCGCTCCTAAAGGAGGTTCTTGTATGATTTTGTTTGCGATTCCTATTTCAAGGCAATTTATAGCATCTAGTTCGTTATTATTGTTTTCTTCCATATCTGTACTTGTATAAAAAATTGAATTTTCTAACATCAAAACAGTATCTGAAATAAAATATGGTAAAGCTCCTTCAGTACTGGTCTCTCCTGTAATTATAGTAATTAACGGTTGTTCATGATTAGACAAAGATTTAATAGAGTTTGACAAATTATTTCCTATTCCTGAGATTTCATTTTCAAATGTACTGTTAATTCCTGTATTATCAACAAAAAAAAGAATAGGTAATTCAAACTTATTTGATAGTTCTAATGCTTTAAATATTTTATTAATATCTTGGTTATTTAACTTGCCTTTATTGGCTTTATTTAGCCTTTGATAGTTTTGAGAAACGGTTATTACAGATTGCGAGTCTATTTTTCCAAATCCTAGTATAGAAATATTTTTTTCATTGCTTATCCCTAGTTCAACAAAATCTTCCAAAACACTCTTTATGTAATCTATTCCACTAGGCCTACTTTTGTCAATTTTGATTTTATTCTTAGAAGAATATGAAATTTCAGGTAATTCCAGATCAATTTTTTTAGGGATTTTATTTTTAGAAATTAATAATTCAAATAAAATTGAAATTTCTTTTTTTAAGTTATTTCTTGAAACTACCTTATCAACTAATCCTTCTGTGAGAAAATTTTCTGAAGATATATTTATTTTTTTATTGTTTTTTGAATGTTTACTCATTTCACTAAGAGTAAACATTCCCATGATAGCACCAGGTTCTGCAAATTTAATATCGGCTGAATTCGCAAATGAACTATATACTTGCCCTCCAGATGGATTTGTAAATAATGTTACGTGAGGTAATTTTTTGTCATTTAATTCTTCAGTGGCATTAATTGTTTTTATCATTTGCATTAATGAAAATGCTCCTTCTTGAACTCTTTTCCCTCCGCTTGATATTATAGAAAATACTGGTAGAGAATTTTTTTTAGCATGAGAAAATGCTTTAGAAATTTTTTCTCCTACTATAATTCCCATAGAACCGCCAAGAAAACCAAAATCTAACAAAATGATTACGGTTTTTATTCCTCCAATACTTCCTGTTCCTGTTATAACAGCCTCTTCTAATCCTGTTCTTTCTCTACTACTTTTAACATTTTTTTTATATTTAGATTTTATTTCTAAATTTTTTGGTTTTTTAACTGAAATGTTTTTGTTAAATTCAACAAAAGAATTTTGATCTAAAATCACTTGTAATCTCTTTTTGAAATCAATTGAATAATGAAAATTACAGTATGGACAAATACCATATTTTTTATAAAAATCTGAATCATTAATATTTTCTTGACAGCTCAAGCAATCTACTAAATTATCACCTAATCCTATAAAGTTTTCGTTAATTTCATTCATAGGCTTAATACCTTTCTTGGTTTTCCTGCTTCTCCAGGGCCTACTATTCCATTATCCTCTAATTCATCCATAAGTCTTGCAGCTCTAGGATATCCAATTCTCAATCTTCTTTGTAATAATGAAGTTGATAATGTTTTACTTTGAGAACTTAAGTCTAAAGCTTGATCGTACAAAGTATCTCCAGAAACTTGAGAAGTTACAATACTTTCATCCTCGGGAATTTCAAGCATTTCCATAGAATACTTTTCATAGTAAGCTTCCCATTGATTCGTTATATTTTGAATATCATTTTCAGTAAGGAAGACTCCTTGAATTCTGCTCATTTGAGCATTATCTATTGGGCTGAATAACATATCTCCTTTACCTATTAGCTTTTCAGCTCCTACACTATCAAGTACAGTTCTGGAATCAATTTGAGACATAACTGCGAATGATACTCTACTTGGGAAATTTGCTTTAATTAATCCTGTAACAACGTCTACAGATGGTCTTTGAGTGGCTACAACAAGATGAATCCCTGTTGCTCTTCCTAATTGTGCAAGCCTGACGATAAGTCTTTCTATTTCACTTCCAGCTTGTAACATCAAATCTGCTAATTCGTCTATCACTACTAAAACATTCCACATTTTATGAGAGGCTTTCATCTTTTTATTAAAATCCGAGATGTTTTTTACACCAACTTTTTCTAATACTTTGAATCTCATCATCATTTCTTCAACCGTTGCTGATAATACAGAAACAGCTTTGTCTGTGTCTACAATGACTTCTTCCGTGTATAGATGAGGAATTTTGGCATATGGTGTAAGTTCTACTCTTTTAGGATCTATCAAAATCATTCTTACATCATCTGGTTTTTTTGTAGTCAATAAGCCTGCTATAATCGAATTTATAAATACAGATTTCCCTGAACCAGTTGAACCTGCTACTAATAAATGAGGCATTTTTGATAAATCTATTATTTTAGGAATCCCATCCATACCTTGACCTAAAGGGGCAGGCAAATTATATTTATCAGAATTTTTATTGAGTTTTGCCTTTTCTATGACCTCTTTAAAATCTACTGTGTTTGGTGACAGGTTAGGTATTTCTATTCCCATAGTGTTCTGTATACCATCTATTACTGCCTCGAACCTAATATTAGGGGAGCCTAATGCTAATGCCAAATCTTTCTCTCTTCTTAGGACTTGTTCTACTTTTACTCTCTTCTTTTCATTTCCATCAACCCATCCAGGCTTTAATTGGTACATAGTAACAGAAGGGCCAGAAGTGTGCTTTTCAATTGTAGTATTTACTCCGTGTGCTGACAAAGTATTTATTATTATTTTTTTTGTGTCTTCAATTTCATTGTTACTTAGTTCTTTTTTTTCAGAAACCATAAAGTCTGATGTATTGATTTTAGGCCACTTAAAGCTTTCAATTTTAAATTTATCAATCTCTTCTTCAGCATATTTTTTTTCAAAAGAGATCGTTTTATTTAATTCAAATTCATTGCCATTTTCAACAATTTTTTCTTTTATGATTTTTTCTTTATTTGAATCGGGGTTAAGTTTTTTTGTTTCAAGTTTATTATTAGTAATGATTTTTTTATCGTCAGGTATATCATTATTAGAATTATTTCTTAGATCTAATGATTTTTTATTTTCATTTTTTTTTGATTTACTAATTTTTATTTTTTTTATTGAATTATTTATTAGCTTGAATACAAACTTAGTTACCTTTATAACGGAACTCTTAAACAAATCAGGATTGTATATTAAAACTATTAGAAATAAAGGAAAAAATATTCTAATAAATAAATCAAAGTAGTTTAGAAAATTCGCACTATATCCACTCCAAAATGATGGCCATTTAGCTAAGAATTCTCCACTTCTTCCAGAAAGAGAATAATCAAAAGAAAAATTTGAGCTTGAAACGTAATTTATAGAACCCAAAAAAATATATATGGAAAGATTGACCAATATTAGAGAAAATATTGATTTTGAATCTAAAAAATTTACAGAATTTATTATCGAATATCTTAAGTAGATCAAAAGAATTGTTAAAAAAAATGATATTAAAATAGGAGCTATTCCAAAATTTTGCCTTATTGGGCTAATAATTATTGGAGAAATTATGATCACACTAAAAATGAGGAGATACAAAAAGAAATTACGTTTTTGTATAAATCCTAAGATTTTATCTTGCCATAAATTATTATTGTTATTTTCCATCTCAAAATAACTATTTTTCTATAAATATTGATTTAATAACATATTTTTTATTAAACTCTTCTAATACTAATTTATAGATTTCGTCATTAAATTGCTTAGTTATTTCACTCCACAGTTCTAAATTATTATTCAAATTACTTTCAAGGATATATTTTTCAATAATTTGTTTGATTCTCATGTTATTTGAATTGTCAAATATTTGAATATTTATATCTTTATTTTCTATAGTTTTGCCTGCATTTACTATAATTGAAATCATATTTTTTTCAAAAATATTGGTATCAATTTCATTGTTATATAAAGGATTATCTCGTAGGATGACCTCGTCTATAATTTTTTCTGGCGGTATTGTTTTTGCTTTATCAGAATTGACTACTAGATTGTCTCCGTTAGATAATATGAAAATATTTTTTTTATCAACACCTTTTGAAATAGCTATGTTTTTGTGAGCTTCCAACATATCATTATTTCCATGAATAGGTATGAAATATTTTGGATTTAATGTTTTTATAACATTTCCTAATTCAGACTTGTTTGAATGTCCAGAAACATGAAGTTTATTATCAAAATTATTAAATCTAACTTCTGCGCCTAGCCCTTGCAACCTGTGAATAACTCCAAAAACCTTTTCTTCGTTTCCAGGGATTACAGAAGATGACATTAGAATTAGATCGTTTTTATCTATTTTTAAATTATTATATTTTTTAGATGAAAGTCTATTTAATACTGAAAAGTCTTCTCCTTGTGAACCTGTTACAAAATAAATAAAATCTTTATCTTTATTTTTACTATTTTTATTTGATGAAATCACATTTTCATAGTCATAAATAATATTTAATCCTTTTGTGATTTTCAAGTTTTTCTTTAATGTGCTACCCATCAGAACTATTTTTTTATTAAATTTCTTTGCAACATTAATTGCCATTTGAATCCTTGAAATTTGAGAAGCAAAAGTACATATAATTATCCTTCTATTTTCTTTAAATGATTCAGTAAATGTTTTTTCTATTTCTTTTTCTGAAAAAGATTCACTGTCTACTAAAGCATTTGTTGAATCAGAAAATAAAACGTCGCATTTATTATCTATTCTTTCTTTAATACTATTAAAGTTTGTATTTTTGCCAAATACTGGATTTGCATCAAATCTAAAGTCGCCCGTATGAATTATATTTATGTTTTTAGTTTGTATAATAAGACCACATGAATCAGGTATCGAATGAACTACTGGAAACCAAGATATACTAAAATCTTCAAATTGAAATTTTTTGTTTATTGTAACTTCTTTTAATAAATGAAATTGATCTTTATATAATTTTTTCCTTATTATCTCTTTAGCCAAAGGGGGGCAATAAATAGGAACATTTAGAAATGCTAGCTTAGATAGAGCTCCTACATGATCTTCATGGCCATGGGTAATAAATATACCTGCTATTTTATCTTTTATTTTTTCTAGAAAATCCAAGTCTGGTAGTATGAAATCAATTTCTGGATCTGTAGAAAATTTAATTCCAGCATCTATTAGATATATCTTAGAATTAATTTCGAATAGAAGTAAGTTTTTTCCTACCTCTCCCAAACCTCCTAAAGGAGTAAACTTTATGTTTTCCATATTTTTCTCATATCTAAATTTAAATTTATTTATTTAGATAAGATAAAAGTGAGACTGATTTAGACTTTTGAAGATATATAATCTACGGCATTTTGAACTGTTCTAATATTTTCAGCATCTTCGTCTGAAATTTCAATTGCCTTGTCATCAGTTGAAAACTCTTCTTCTAGAGCCATTATTAGCTCTACAACGTCTAATGAGTCAGCTTCTAAGTCTTCAGTAAATGAAGATTCAGGTTTTACATCCCCTATTTCAACGCTTAATTTTTCTGCTGTGATTTCTTGTATTTTTTCTAAAACTGAAGCCATTCTATCCTCCAAATTTTTAACCGCAAGTTTATGTTATTGAATTATGATCCAAAAGTCTATCTTACCATAGAGTTTAAAACACCATTAATAAAGTTTTTAGACGTATCTGAACCAAAAATATCTGCAAGTGTTACTGATTCATTGACTATAACTCCTACTGGAGTATCTATATCACAATTTATTTCTGATACAGCCATTCTAAGAATCGATAAATCTGTTTTGGGTATTCTGTCTATATTATTATCACTAGTATGTTTCTTTATACTTGAGTCAATTTCTTTTTTATTTTCTAAAGCATATTTTAATATAGTATTTGCTATTTTTTGCTTTGATTTATTTAGTTTTTGATAAAAATGTAAGTTATTTATGTTTTCTGCTTTGTAATCTTTTGATATTTCACTTTCAAATAGTGATTGAACTACAGATGCACGAGCCATATTAGTCCCAAAAATTGATTGACTCTTTTCTTCAGAAATAAAATCACCATCAACCTTGTTATTTAAGTTATCTTCAGTTTTATTCATTAATAAAACAACTAACTTCTTGCTTCCACGTAGTCTAATACTTGGTTATAGTTTCCAATGTTTTTAACATTCAAATTCGAGTCTATTCTTTTTAGCATTCCTGATAAAACTGAACCTGGTCCTATTTCATAAAAAGTTTCAACATTTTCATCAATCATATAATTTATAGAGTCACTCCATAATACACAATTTTGAAGTTGAGTTTTTAACTCTTTTCGGACTAAATTTTTATCTGTGATCGCTTCAGCGCTTGTATTTGCGACAATAGGAACTACTGCATCTTCAAATTTAGCTTCATCAATAACTGTGTTCAATTCTTCTTGTGCTGATGACATTAATGCTGAATGAAATGCACCTCCTACAGGTAAAGGTATAGCTTTTTTTGCACCTAATCTTGATGCTAAATCCATTGCATTAACTAAATTTTCTTTTTTACCTGCAATAATGATTTGGTTTGATGTGTTTATATTAGATAAATAAGTACCTGTTTTCTCACAAACTTCTTTTACTGAATCAGAATCGATCCCAATTATGGCAGACATGCCTCCAGGTGAATCATTGCAAGCTTTTTCCATTAACTCGCCTCTTTTTGAAACTAAATCGATTGTATCTTTTATACTTAAAGATCCAGCTGTAGCCAGTGAGCTATATTCACCTAAACTATGACCAGCGGTATAGTTTGGTAATTGAATAGATCCCATTTCAGATTCAATTGCTCTCCATGCAGCTATTGATACAGTAGCTATGGAAGGCTGTGCATTTTCAGTACGAGTTAATTCTTCTTTTGATCCTTCAAATATAACTTCAGACAATTTTCTTCCAAGAATATCATCGGCTTCTTGAAAAACTTCTCTTGCAGCAATGCTATTTTTGTATAAATCTAATCCCATTCCTGGAGCCTGTGAGGCTTGACCAGGAAATAGAAATGCAACTTTTTCTTTTTTCATTTAATTAACCTAAATAAATTATATATCTTCTATTGTTTCGATTTTTTTATTATATTTCAATAAATTTCATTACAGAAATCATGAAAATGACCCTCTAAGTACTTTAAATTGACAAAAAACTTGAAATATATAAACATAAAATTATAATGAACCTATGATTATTTTAGGAGTTGATCCCAGTCTTTCTAATACAGGTTATGGCGTATTAGAATCGTTAGATAACAAGCTTAGGCCAATAGAAGGCGGAGTTATTAGAACTAAATCTTCAGACACATTGACAAAAAGGTTAGCTATTATCTCTAAAGAATTTACTCAAATCGTTGAAAATTTTTTACCAGATGTAATAGCTGTTGAAGATTTACATTCAAGGCCTAAATTTGCTAAAACATCAATTTTGATGGGGCATGCTCGAGGGGTAATTCTTTCAGCTGCTGGAATTAAAAACATTGAAGTTTTTGATTATCAGCCTACTCAAGCTAAAAATATTGTCACAGGTTCTGGTAGAGCAGATAAAAAACAGGTAATGCTATCTGTTTCGAAAATATTAAATAATGAAAATTTATTAAAGAATGAACATGTTGCTGATGCATTTTCTATTGCCATCTGTCATTCTATTATTAATAAATCAAAATTCAAATGATTAGTTTTATCCAAGGAGAAATATTAAAATTCTTATCCGATCCTAAAAGGATAATTTTATTAGTTAAAGGTGTAGGTTATGAAATTTATATACCTGAGTACTTAAATAATTTTTTTGTCGAAAATAATTATTCAATAAATTCTGAGATAGATTTAGAAATTTATTATCATGTTACAGAAAGACAACCAAAGCCTTTATTAGTTGGATTTATTTCTTATGCTGATAAAGAATTTTTTGAACAGTTGATACAAGTAGAAGGAATAGGTCCTATAAAAGCTGCAAACTCTTTAGTATTTCCAATAAGCATAATTGCTAATGCTATTGAAACAGAAGATAGTGCTTTATTAGAACAAATGCCAGGTATTGGAAACAGGGCAGCTCAAAAAATTATTGCTTCATTAAAAGGTAAATTATCATACGAAATTGATCAGGTATCTCTCAAGCCTTCTGCCATTAACGTAACTGAGTCAGTTTTTGATGAAGCTTTATCAGGATTAATTGGACTGGGTTATAAAAATAATGAAGCTAGAAGTGCTATTAATGAAATTCTTTCCGATTCTGAAAATGAAATAGATGTAGAAACAATAGTAAGACAAGTTTTGAAAAAAAATACTAGAAAATACGTATAATTATGTCCGAAAACTTAGAAAACAAAGAAGTTATATTTTCGGATCAAGAAGATTCAAATTCTTCATTTCCAGAGGAAAAGATTGAATCAAATATATTAAGACCTAATTCTTTTGATGAGTATGTTGGTCAGGTAAAGATTAAAGAATCTTTATCTATTGCTGTAAAAGCATCAAAAAAAAGAGATGAATCATTAGATCATGTATTATTCTATGGCCCTCCTGGACTTGGTAAAACTACTTTATCTTATATTATTTCTAATCAAATAGAATCTAATTTTATTCATACAAGTGGACCTGCTTTAGAAAGGCCTGCAGATGCGGTGGGGTTATTATCAAATTTAAGTTCGAAAGATGTACTTTTTATAGATGAAATACATCGAATCCCTAAATCTGTTGAAGAATATTTGTACTCAGCTATGGAAGATTTTAGAGTTGATTTCATCACTGGAAGCGGGGCTTTTGCAAAAACTATAAATCTTAGATTAGAAAAATTCACACTTGTGGGGTCAACCACAAGACCAGGATTGTTGAGTTCTCCATTAAGAGATAGATTTGGCTTGTCTTATCATCTTGATTATTATGATGATAAAGATCTTGCAGATATTATTACAAGATCTGCGAATTTAATGAATATGACTATTGATTATAATTCATCATTAGAAATAGCTAAAAGGTCTAGAGGAACGCCCAGAATAGCAAACAGGTTATTAAGAAGAGTAAGAGATTATGCTGAAGTTAAAAATTTAAAAAAACTAAATGTTGAATTAATAAATAATTCTCTAGAAATAGAAGGAGTTGATAGTCTGGGTCTTGATCGACTAGATAGGCAATATTTAAATATTATTTTAAAAAATTATCAAGGTGGACCTGTTGGAATTGAAGCAATAAGCGCATCTTTAAATGAAGATTCTGCAACGTTATCAGATGTAGTAGAACCTTTCCTATTGAAAATTGGATTTATTATAAGAACTTCTCAAGGAAGAAGGATTACTAAAGAAGGTGGAAATCATTTAGGTATAGAAATTTCTTCCATAGACCAAGATAAATTACTATAAATTTTTATAAAAACTATTTTCTAAAATATTTTGACTTTCAAAGCAAATAGCATCCTCTCTTTTTCTTTCTAAAGGGTAGTAATTTTTTCTGATGCTAGTAATTTTAAATAAATACTTTTTGTAAAGATTTATTGCTGGAGCATTTGATTCCCTGCATTCAAGAATTATTTTATTTAAACTTTCTTGGATTGAATAATTTATCGAAATCTTTAATAATTTTTCTCCTATTCCTTGCCTTTGAAAACTTTCTAAAACCCCTATTTGTTCTATGTGTAAATCTTCCATTATTTTCCAAATTTTAACGTAGCCTACAATAATTTCCTCTTGGTGAAAAAAGACTTGATTTCTTAAGTTATTGTTAAAAAGTTTAAAGATTTTACTTAAAAGACCTTGTTTGTTTTTTACTGTGTTTTCAGATGTACAGACAAAAATTTTTTTATTGTCTTTTTCAATTTCTCTTTCAAAATTAGTGTTTACTTTATCTAGGGGGAAAATGTTTTGTTCTATGTTAGCTAATTGAATTGCATCACTAATAAGAGCGTTTCTAAATTTGATTTTAGTATTTTTTTTTTGCATCAAACAAGAATTAATATTTGTATGTTATTTGTTTTTAATAAGAGTATAATAATCCTTAGTGTTTATAAATGCTTGAAAAAAAAATATATAAAGATTTATTAAAAATTTAATGCTCCTAAGTAAAAATCTAATTAGAGTTCTTAAGTTTCCCTTAAAAAATAATAAACCAGATTTATTGTTATCACTTATATCTATAATTTTTGCAGCCGCTCTGCAGATGTCAATCCCTTATTATCTTGGAACTTCTATTGACACAGCACTAATTAATAATGAATCAGGAGATCTCTCGCTTGCTCCTTTTATTACAATAGGAATACTTGTCTTGGTGTTATCTGTTGCTAGAGGTGTTTTTAGTTTTTTTCATGTTTATCAAGGTGAAAAAATGGGTCAAACAGTAGCGTTTAACTTAAGAAAAGAATATTTTAACAAATTGCAGAGATTATCATTTAATTATCATGATAATGTTCATACAGGTGATCTAATTACAAAAGGAATTATAGACATAGAGGGATGCCGGATGTTTATAAATACAGGTATTCTAAGAGTTGTATTTCTTTCTATATTTATTTCAACAGGTGCAATCTTGGTGATTAATGTAGATCTATTTTTAGGCCTTTTAGCATTATCATTTGTACCTTTTATAGGAATAATTTCTTCATTTGCCAGATTAACTTTAAGAAAAAATTGGTACAGATTACAAGAACAATTGGGAGTTCTAACAAGAGTTATGGATGAAAATTTGTCAGGAGTTAGACTTGTAAGATCTTTCATGAAACAGAAATATGAATTAGAAAAATATTCTATTGCATCTCAAGTTGTAAAACAAATGACATTTAGGCAAATTTCAATAAGAAGCTTCTCAATTTCACTTAATTCATTTGCATTCTTGATTTCTATGAGCTTAGTTGTATATTTTGGCTCTATTTCTGTTTTAGAAAATAGAATTACTTTAGGAGAATTGACTTCATTGATTGCTTTTATGAGTATTCTTCAAGGTCCAGTTAGACAAATAGGAATGTTAGTGAATTCTTTTGCAAGAGCTTCTGCCACTTCATCTAGATTGTTTGAAGTTATTGATAAAGAAGAAGATGTGAAAAATATAGAAGGTATAAATTTTAATCAACCAGTTGAAAAAATAGAAGTAAATGATCTCTGTTTTTCATATGGGAATACCAAAGTTCTAAAAAATATTAATTTTGAAGCAACTCCAAAACATTCAATTGGTATAGTTGGTCCTCCAGGGTCAGGAAAGACTACATTGTCAAGATTACTTCCAAGATTCTATAACCCAACAAGTGGTTCTGTAAAAATTAATAACACAGATATAAGCACTTTAGATTTAGGAGACTTAAGGCATTCAGTTAATTTGGTTGATCAGGATAATTTTCTGTTTTCAGATACATTTTTTGAAAATGTTAGATATGGTGATCCTCTAGCTCCAACAGATAAAGTTAACTGGTCCACAGATAAGGCTCAAATTTATAATCATATTAATACTCTTCCGGGTAAATTTGAAACATTAATAGGAGAAAGAGGTGTTCAATTATCAGGTGGTCAAAGACAAAGACTTTCTGTTTCAAGAACTTTGTTATTTGATTCTAAAGTTGTAATTTTTGATGATTCAACTTCTGCAATAGATACTCAAACTGAAAAAAAAATCAGAGAAGAAATGATGTCATTAGGTACAGGAATTACGTTAATTGTTATTGCTCACAGAATTTCATCAGTAATGAATTTAGATGAAATATTATATTTAGACTCAGGTGAGATAATTGAAAGAGGAAATCATGCTCAACTAATTAAGCTCAAAGGACGTTATTCAGAGCTCTATAATATGCAAATAAATCCAGAATTGAAGGTATAAAATGGTAAGCTTATCAGATGAAGATATAAGATCTAGGTCCTTTGATTACAATATAATCAAAAGATTTATGCCTTATGTATCTAAATATAAAAAAGATGTTTTTATAGGATTCTTTTTTATATTGTTACTTACCGGGGCCTCTTTAATGATACCTCTTGTTATAAGAAATCTTATTGATAGCTCTGGTTGCTTGGTGGGTTCTTCCTGTGATGATATTGCACTTGTAAAGAGTTCTATTCTTACTGGTCTTTTACAATTTTTAGGACTTGCAGCAATAGTTAGTATTTCTATTTTTATGTCTGATTCAATAATAGAAAAAGTAGGGGAAAATATTCTTTTAGATATTAGGCAAAAAATGTTTATGCACCTACAAGATGTTTCTATATCATTTATGGATAAGACAGATGTAGGTAAATTAATGTCTAGGCTTCAAGGAGATGTAGCTGCTATGCAAGAAGCATTGCAAATGTCTGTGTTTGCTATAGGAGATCTAGTTCTTATTTTTGGCATTATAAGCGTTTTATTAGTTATGAATATTCAACTTGGTTTATTAACCATCCTAGTTATGCCATTAATGATTTTGATCAGAATGATTTGGCTTCCAAAAGCCAGAGTTGCATTTTTAGATGCAAGGACAAAAAGTTCTGCTGCAACTTCATATTTGGCAGAAAATATTAATGGTATCAGAACGGTTCAATCATTTAATAGACAAGAATTCAACTCTAAAATTTTTGAAAATAAAGCAAATGATTTATACAAAGCACAGCTTAAAGCTGCAAAATTATCAAGCTTAATGTTACCTACTGTGGAGACCTTAACGGGAATTTCTTTTGCAATAATTATTATTGTAGGGGCTAATCTTGTAATAAATGATCATATTACAGCAGGAGTAATGGTAGCATATATGCTTTTAGTTCAAAGATTTTTTGATCCGATAAGAACAATTTCTATGCAATATAACGCTATGCAAAGAGCAATGGCATCAGGATATAGAATTTTTGAAGTCTTGGATATCCCTGTTACAATAAAGGATCCTAAAAATCCCCTAGACTGTCCTTTGGATGGATCCATAAAATTTAAAAACGTTTCTTTTGCTTATGTTGATAAAAATTATATTTTAAAAGATTTTGACTTAAATATTGAAAACGGAGAACGTATTGGAATTGTAGGTCCAACAGGTGCAGGAAAATCTACTATTTCTAATTTAATTCACAGGTTTTATGATACTAATAAGGGAAAAGTTATATTGGGCGGTGTTGAAATAAGAAAATTTTCTCAAGAATATATAGGTAAAAAAGTAGGAATGGTTTTACAGGATCCTTTTTTATTTTCAGGAACAATTTTAGATAATATTAGGTATGGAAATTCTGAAATATCAATTAAAGACGTAGAAAAATCAACGGAGTTATTAGGCTTAACTGATTTTATAAATTCTTTAGATAATGGTTATAGTACAGTTATAGGTCAAAGAGGCTCAGATCTATCAATGGGGCAGAGGCAATTGCTAAGTATATTAAGAGCACTTGTTGCAAATACACAGTACCTTATACTAGATGAAGCAACCTCATCAATTGATTCTTATACAGAAAAGAAAATACAAAACGCATTAGACATTCTTCTAAAAGACAGAACTTCAATAACTATTGCTCATCGATTAGCCACAGTTAGAAAATGTGACAGAATAATAGTTTTAAATGCAGGAAAAATTGAAGAGATTGGGTCTCATGATCAACTATTAAGTCAAAAAGGACTTTATAGTAGATTGTATAGTTTGAATTATTCTTCTTTTGATGATTAAATTATTTTTTTAAATGTTATGACCAGGCTCTGAATCATCGTATTCATAATCATAATTTAACTTGATGAAATCTTTCTGATCATCTGGGACTTCATCTTCTTCAAAGATAGCACTTTCTGGACATACTGGTTCACAGGCTGCGCAATCAATACATTCTTCTGGATTTATGAATAATTGATTATCTCCTGGTTTTGAATAAATACAATCAACTGGGCATACATCTACACATGCTCCATCCATTACATCAACACAAGCTTTACCTATTATATAAGTCATATTTATAGTCTCTCTTAGTTCTCTTGATTTACTTCTTAATAAATAATATAAGAAAAAATAAAATTAATTGAATCGAATTTAATTACAATATTTTAGCAATTTAGCTCTGGCATCCACATCCGCCGCCGCCTGCGTGCCCACCGCATCCTGAAGCCTCAGCCTCAGCTCCTGCTCCACATCCGCATGCACCGCCGCCTCCACCACATCCTCCACCAGCTCCTTCTTGCTTGAAGTTAGGGTTAGATATGACAAAACCTGACCTTTGGAAACCTTCAACATAATCAATATTTGATCCTTCAACAAACTTTAGACTGTCTGGATCAACGACAGTTTTTATTACTGAATCCAAAACAATGTCTTTGCTTTCTGGCTTTTCAACAAGACCAAAAACATACTCAAAGCCACCATTCGCTGTTTCATCTATAGATACTCTAAGATAGCTTGCTTCGCTTCCTTGTTCTTTCATTATTTCTTTAAGCTTTTCGCTTGCAATTTCTGTAAAACTTACTATTTGCTCTGAATCTAACAATGTACTCTCCAGTAATTAAATATTTAGAATTATTTTATATTGTACTTTATTTAAAAAAAATAAATCAACGATTACATATCAAAAAAACTAAATTTAAAATCATTCTATGGTGGGGTTTTATAGGTATAATATTTTTATAAATAGTTATTTTTTTGGAATCAAATGGATCAAATAGATAGAAAAATAGTTTCAATGTTAGGACATGATGGGAGATTGTCTAATGCTCAAATGGCAAGAGAATTAGAAGTAAGTGAAGGAACTATTAGGCGAAGAGTAAAACATTTATTAGATTCAAAAACTATATCAATTGTGGCAGCATCTGATCCAAAAAAACTTGGTTTTTTTTCAGAAGCTCTTATTGGAGTACAATGTGAACCAGACAAAGTTACTGAAATTTCAAATGAAATTGCATCATTAGATCATACTAGGTGGGTAATAGCTACTACGGGAAGTTATGATGTTTTCTGTTTAGTTGCTCTTGAAAGTTCAGAAGAATTAGGAAATTTTATTAGATTAAATATTGGTTCAATTGATGGAATTATTAGAACTGAAACATTTGTTAATTTATCAGTGGCTAAAAGGGAATATGGAGATTAAATTCACTAATCATATGAGGGAACATGTATAGAGATATTATGTGTGGAAAAATTTCTTCATCAAACGAAGAAAATAAGATTAAGCTTGCAGGTTGGGTTTCTAAACGAAGAGATCATGGGCAGTTAATATTTATAGACTTAAGAGATAAATCAGGAATAATGCAAATAGTATTTAACCCTGAAGTTTCAGAATCTACTCACAATGCTGCTAAAGAATTAAGGTCTGAATGGGTAATTTCAGTTTCTGGAACTGTGAAGAAGAGAATACAAGGAGCAGAAAATCCAGACATTTCTACAGGAAACTATGAATTAGTCGTAGATTCAATGGAAATTTTATCTAAATCAAAAACTCCTCCTTTTGAAGTGTCTGATTCCAACGAAATATCAGAAGAAATAAGATTAAAGTATAGATTTTTGGATTTAAGAAGAGATTCTATGCAAAAAAAAATATCTCTAAGGCATAGAGTTACAAAATTTATTTGGGAGAACTTATCTAAAAAAGGTTTTACTCATATTGAAACTCCAATACTAATTAAAAGCACACCTGAAGGCGCAAGAGATTATATAGTTCCTTCAAGAGTTAAGAATGGGGCTTTTTATGCCCTTCCTCAATCCCCACAGCAAATGAAACAAATGCTTATGGTTTCTGGGTGCGATAAGTACTTTCAAATAGCTAGATGTTTCAGAGATGAAGATTTGAGAGCAGATAGGCAACCAGAACATACTCAATTAGATTTAGAAATGAGCTTTGTTCATCAAGAAGATGTTATGAATGCAGTTGAAAGTTTGTACAAAGACCTAATTAATTCTGTAAATTCAAATATAAATGTTGATTCTGTTTTTGAAAAAATGACTTATTCGGAATCTATAAATAGATTTGGATCTGATAAACCCGACCTAAGATTTGGCATGGAATTAAAAAACTTGACTGATATTGCAAAAAAGATCAAATCAAATGTAATAACTAATTCTTTATCAAATGGAGGTATATTGAAGGGCTTTGCTGTAAAAAATGCAGAAACTTATGGTAGAAAAGACTTTGATAGATTAACTGATATAGTTAAGTCTCAAGGTGCTGGAGGTTTGATTTATATTTCTATTCCGAGTGATATTGAAGAACCATTGAAATTAGAACAAACAACTGGCCCGTTAAATAAATTTTACTCTCAAGAAAACTTTGCTTCCATAGTAGAAAAAACAGAAGCAAGTGCAGGTGATGTTATTTTTATGATTATTGGAGAAGAGAAAATTGTTAATAACTCTCTGTCTTTTTTAAGAAATCATATTGCAAAAGAAAAGAAACTTATAGATGAAAATACTATGAAATTTGTATGGATTACAGATTTCCCTCTTTTTGAAAAAGATGATGAAAATAATTGGCAAGCTGCTCACCATGTTTTTTCAGCACCAAAATCTGATGATATAGATTTTTTAGAAACCGATCCTGGAAAAGTAAAGGCAGACCTGTTTGATTTAGTATGCAATGGTGTTGAACTAGGTTCAGGCTCAATTAGAATACATGATAGAAAATTACAAGAAAAAGTATTTGATGTAATTGGATATTCAAAACATGATGTAAGTACTTTATTTGGGCATCTTCTTGATGCGTTTGAATATGGAGTTCCTCCTCATGGGGGAATGGGTTTAGGATTAGATAGATTGGTAGCAATGTTATCTAACGAGGAATCTATAAGAGAAGTAATAGCATTTCCTAAAACCCAGAGTGCTTCTGATTTACTTTTTGGTTCACCAGACGTTATATCTGAAGATCAGCTTGAGGAATTAAGTATTAATATTATTGAAGAAGAGGAATAATAATAAAAAATGAATATTGAAATAAAAGATGAAAAAAATAAACAAGTCGATATAGAAATATTAGTAGACGATTTTTTGGTAACAAAACATCTAAAGAATTCAGCAAAAAACATTTCTAAATCTGCAAATATAAAAGGGTTTAGAAAAGGTAAAGTCCCATACAATATTATTGAATCTCAGTATGGCAGAGATTATATCTTAGAGAACAGTCTTGATTCTATTATTCAAGAAGTAGCACAAGATGTACTGAGCGATAATAAGTTTGAATATCCATGTGCTCCAAAAGTTGATATTTTGGAAAGAGAACCTAAGTTGAAAATAAATCTTATGGTTCCTATGATGCCAGAAGTATCTGTTGGTACATACAAAAATATTACTACTAGTGTAAAAAAAGAAAAAGTTTCTAAAGCTAGATTAGATGAAGCTAAAAATAGAATTTTAGAATCCAGGGCAACATGGGAAGACAGTAATGTAAAATTAGATTTTCCTGGTTTTGCAAAGATAAACTTAAAAGCTACTTTTGAAGACAAAGTTATTATTGAAGAGAATGAGTTTGATTTTTATGCAGTAGAAAGTAGCAATTTAATTGCTCCTGGGGTTTCAGAAAATATTAAAGGAATCAAAAAAGGAGAAAAGAAAAATTTCACATTAACATTACCTTTAGATTGGAAAGAAGAAGAATATCAAGGTAAAAATGCAAATTTTGAAGTTGAATGCATAAGTGTTCAAAAAAAGGTACTGCCTAAATTAGATAAAAAATTTCTCCAAGAACTAAATCCTGAAATTAAGGATGTTAAAGATTTTGAAAGCCAATTAAAAGAAGAAATTACTGCTGAGAATGATTATAAATATAATATGGAATTAGAAACCGAAATCTTAGAAAAACTATTAAAGAAATCTACTTTTAAAATCGCTGAGATTCAAATACAAAGGTCAGCTGATCATATAATTGAAGACAGAGTAAGATCTGTCTCTCAATACAATATGAAATTTGATGATTATCTGAAAGCAATAAATAAAACAAATGAAGAATTCTATAAAGAAACACTTGAAACAGCAGAGGAAGAAATTAAGAGATTTTTGCTTATAGAAGAAATAATAAAAAAAGAAAAATTTCAAGTCCTAGAAGATGAAATACTTTCAGAAATTGAAATTATAAAACAGCAATATAAAGACCAAAATCTAGCTGATGATGAAACATTGAAAAATCATGTTAAAAACAATCTTCAAAGAAAAAAATGCTTAGAGTTTCTAGTAAAATCTTCTAAAAAAACAACAAGTAATCGAAAAAAGAAATAATTTTTAGTAAAATTAAAACATTAGTAATAAAGGAGAGCTCTTTTGGAGTCAAAAAACATTAATCCTACATCTTTAATTCCTTCAGTAATTGAAACAACTTCAAGAGGCGAAAGAGCTTATGATATATTCTCTCTTTTATTAAAAGAGAGAATTATATTTTTAGGAACACCTGTTGATGATTTTGTATCGAATACTATTGTAGCTCAACTTCTTTATTTATCTAGAGAAGATCCTGAAAGAGATATTAATCTTTATATCAATTCTCCAGGAGGATCTGTTTATGCAGGTTTATCTATTTATGACACTATGCAAATGATCCCAAATGATGTTTGTACTTTTTCTGTAGGGTTATCTGCAAGTATGGGAACAATTTTATTGACTGCTGGTGCAAAAGGAAAAAGATACGCATTACCAAACTCTACAATGATGATACATAGTGTTTCTGGAGGTGGTGGTGGAACTATATCTGATGTTCAAATTCAAGCAAAAGAAATGCTTAGAATAAATGATAAGCTTACTAAAATAATGGCTCACCATACTGGGCAATCAGAAGCTAAAGTTAGAAAAGACGAAGATCGAGATTTTTGGATGGATGCTGAGCAAGCTGTAAAGTATGGCTTGGTAGATCAAGTAATTTACCCAGAAGGTAAAAAAACAAAAAAGAAGTAAGTTATATAAACTGATTTACTTCTTTAGATAAGTTTGCTGAATTACTGCAATTGATATTTATCTCTTTCAATGATATTTTTTCTAAAGTTTTTCTTAATAAAATTCTCTCGTGTATTATCATTTTTTTTCTTATGTCTAAAAATAAATCAGAATTTTCTAAATCAATTTTAATGTTATCTAGATTTTTCCATAGATTATTGTTTTCTTCATTTTTTATACTGAATTCACAAAAAGAAATACATGGGCCTTCATCTAAATTAGGAGTCATTAAATGTATTGAAATTCCTGAAAATTTTGATTCTTTGCAAATAAGTTGATTAATTACTTTTTTCCAAGTTCCTATTGGCCCGTTAGGTAAAGCAGGGTGCAAATTTAAGATTTTAAAATGATTGCATATAATAGGTGAGAAAAGCATATATCCTGCTGCTATTATAATATCAACTTTATATTTAGATATTTTTGATAATACTATTTCGTCAAAATCATTTCTTAATTCTTTCCAAGGTTTATCTTTATTATATTTATAATTCTTTGATGAAAATGTAATCATATTAATATTATTTTTTTTAACGCAATTTATGAAATTATCAGAACCTTTTTTTTCGCCGTATTCACGATTGGAAAAGACATATTCTAGCGAAATTTTTTGCTCTTTATGTAGATCTAATGCCTGCTGTAATAGGCCTAGTGAACCCTGTCCATTTCCAGTTGAAAGCCACCCAACAGATAGAGTTTTATTTTTTTTATTCATCAACTATTTTCTTCCAAGATAAGATCCATCGGAAGTCGAAACATTTATTTGTTCCCCATTTTCTATAAATAAAGGAACTTGAAGAGTTAGCCCAGATGTTGTGGTGGCGGGTTTAGTCGCCCCTGATTGAGTGTCTCCTTTTAGTCCAACCTCTGTATTATCTATTGTCATTACAATTGATGAAGGCAATTCAATTGCCAAAGGCTTAATGTCTAGAAAAATAATTGAAATATTATTTCCTTCGGCTAAATATTTTGATGCATCTCCTATCATTTTTTCATCTAATTCATATTGTTCAAAATTAGAATTATCCATAAAAACGAACAAATCTTTATCTTTATATAGAAATTGAGCTTCTCTTGTATCTGTCAGAGCCAGTTCTAGCTTTTGATTTCCTGGTACTTTTTTTTCGTATACATTGCCTGTTTCTATATGTCTTAATTTTAGAGTTAGAGTTGGAGGAGCTTTGGGGGCTTGCCGGTGTTGCCACTCTAAAATCTGATATATTTCATCTTGCAAGATTATAGTCATATTTCTTTTTATTTCACCTGATGAAATTGTCATTATTGCTCCTTTATTTATATTTATATTTTATGCTTTAGGATGAGCATTTGTATACACATCTCTAGATTTTTCTACAGAAATGTGAGTATAAATTTCTGTAGTTTTTGGAGAAGTATGTCCTAATAATTCTTGTACAACTCTTAAATCTGCTCCTCCGTCTAAAAGATGAGTAGCAAAAGAATGTCTCAAAGTATGTGTATGATATTTTGGATTTAAGCCTGCTAATTTTATGTATTTTTTTATTATATGTTGAATGCTTCTAATAGATAACCTATTGCCCGAATTGCTTAGAAAAAAACCATTTTCTTTGTTACTACATGCTTTTCTTGAGCTTAGATATTTTTCAAGTATATTAGATGTAAAATCTGAAAAAATAACAGATCTATACTTCGCCCCTTTTCCAAAAATTATAGCCTGATTAATCTTTGTATCTACGTCATTTATATTTAAGTTATTTACCTCTGATACTCTTAGTCCTGCGGAATATATTAGTTCGATTATCGCTTTATCTCTCCGGCCTAATTTAGATTTCAGATCAACTTTTTCAATCATTTTATCTATTTCTTCTAAACTGGCAATTGATGGGAGTTTTTTTTCTAATTTAGGGGTGCTGATTTCAGAAAAAAGATTTTCATTAAAAATTTTATTATTAATTAAAAAATCAAAATATATTTTTAGATTTGAAATTATTCTTCTAATAGATCCGTTAGTTTTATTTAATCTAAGTTCGGATATGAATTTTCTAATTAAATCAATTTCTAGGTTTTCATTATAATTTTTTTTAATGAAAGATATAAATGTTTCTATATCTTGCCTTTGATTTCTTAATGAAAAATGAGATAAATGTTTTCTTTGTTCAAGAAAGATGTTTTTGTTTTGCTCTATTGATTCTATTATTTTTTTTTTATTCATAATAAACATAATAATAAAAAAATGTTTATTTTATAAATTCGAAATTTGTACAAAAATTAGGCAATATTATTTTTTTGCTAGAAGAGCTTCGTTGAAATATTCTAGATTATTTTTTCTTGTTCTTCCTATAGACACCCAACATTTTTCGGGTAAATAGCTTTTATGGTCCGTTCGTCCTTTATCATCGTAATTCTTTTCACAAGCTAAGAATGCACCATCGTCTTTTACAGATTTTTTCTTTATAGGAATCCATTTCATATGAACTGCTTCACAGTTATAAATTTTTTCTCTTAGGCCTTCAGTTTGATCAAATTCATCTCCACCACACAATTCGATTTCTCCAGAACAACTGGGACAATGAATATCAGTAAAATGATGAGCATGGCTTGGATCCACAACTTTTTCTTTATCTTCTTGAGAAAAATTATTTTCACCAATCTTCTTTAATTTTTCTAACTTATTTTTGAAATTTTCATAGAAATCACAAACTACCTTTTCCCAATCTAATTTCCCTTGAGCAATTTCATCGAGGTTTTTTTCCATATTACTTGTAAATTCTAGTGAAATAAAATGATCTCCAAAAATAGGTAGTAGTGCATTTATCATTGCTTTTCCAACATTTGTTCTATATAAGCTTCTTCTTAAAATTATTACAGCTTTATGATACTGAATTCTATCCATAATACTCGCATAAGTACTAGGCCTACCTATTCCACTAGTTTCTAACTCCTTGATCAAGCTTGCCTCAGTATATCTACTTTTTGGGCGAGTAAAGTTTTTTAATTTATGAACTTTATCAACACTAAGGTCCTCACCAAGCGTAATATTAGGAACTTTATCATAATTAGTTTTTTCGTCTAAAACTTTAAAACCATCAAACACTGGTTGTATATATTCTGATTCGAGTATGAACTCATTATTCTTATCTTTTGCTTCTATTGTAAGAACGGTTTTTTCTGAAATGCTATCTTTCATTTGTGAAGCTAATGTTCTGTCCCATATGAGTTTGTATAATTTGAACTGTTGATCATTTAGTTGAGCTTTTATTTTCTCAGGGGAATTATTTATATCTGTCGGACGAATGGCTTCGTGCGCTTCTTGAGAGTTTTTTGATACTTTTGAATAAACTCTAGATCCTGAATAATAATCTTCACCATGATTGCTTACTACATATTTACCTATAGAATCTAAAATTTCTGAAGATATAAATGTTGAGTCTGTTCTCATATAAGTAATTAGATTTATAACCTTATCTCCTGATTCTATTCCTCTAAAAAGTTCTTGAGCAATATTCATAGTTATTCTTGGAGCCATCCTTAACTCAGAAGAAGCTGATTGCTGCAGCGTACTTGTAGTAAATGGAGCCCTGGGCTTACTTTTAAATTCATTCTTTTTGATAGACGCTACCTTAAATTTAGACTTTGATAATAGCTCTTCAATTTTATTTGCACTTTGTTCATCAGGTATAGGAATCATTTTGCTTTTTTTGGGATCAAAAATAAAATGATCTTTTTTAGATTGATTGCCTTTCAATTGAACATTTATAAGATCATTATTTTTGTTTAGTAGGTCGACACGAATATTCCAAAACTCAAGAGCATTATGAGCTTGAATTTCATCTTCTCTATTATTAACTATTAGAAGAGAAGGGCCTTGAACTCTGCCAGTAGCTCTTCCACCTACTCTAATAGCACTAGAAAGGGGCGCTGAGGTTTCAAAACCAACTATTCTATCCATAACTCTTCTTGCTTTATATCCATCAACCAAATCCATATCAATTTTTTTTGGATTATCAAATGACTCTAAGATAGCATTTTTAGTGATTTCATGAAAAACAACTCTATTTACATTCTTTTTATCAAGTAACTTTAATTCATCAGCTAAATGCCAAGATATAGCTTCCCCTTCTCTGTCAGGATCCGATGCTAAATATATAGCTTTGGGCTTTTTATCTTTTATAAATTTCGAAATTTCACTCAAGTTTTTCTTACTTTTTGACTCAACTGCCCAAGTAAGATCTACTTTTGATTGATCTAAATCTATTTCATACCCGTTGTTAGATTTTTTATCTCCCCATTTTTTTGTCGTTAGATCTCTTACGTGTCCATAAGAAGCCATAACACTATATTCATTCCCTAAATAATTTTGCAATGCTTTTGCTTTTACAGGTGATTCAACTATAACTAAATTTTTTGACAAAAAAGTACCTCGACATTTTTTTGGTTTTGATTATTTATATTATATATCATAAAAAATGGCGGAGAGGACAGGATTCGAACCTGCGGTACGCGTTAATCGTACACACGCTTTCCAAGCGTGCTCATTAAGCCACTCTGACACCTCTCCAAAATTTTTTATAATCCTATTATTATGATATTATTAATTCTAATTAGTCAAAATGAATAGCTTATTGAATTATAAAAATTTTATACATGAATAGAACTTTTTCTAACAGACTTTTTTTCTTAAACCCAAACTCTAATGAAACCTCCGTCGATATTTAATTTATTCAAAAAAATACTAAATAGTAAATCTTCTAATTCAAAATATATTGAAAAATTAATTTCTTCAGGTGTAAAAATTCTTGATGTGAAATCTGTTTACATTGAAGACTCAGTTCAGATTTCTCCTGGATCAATAATTTTGCCATCAACATATATTATGGGTAATACAAATATACAACCCGATTGTGTTATTGGACCAAACACAACAATATCTAATTCAATTATATGTAAAGGAAGTAAAGTTCTGTACTCTATAATCAGTGATTCTTCGATAGGAGAAAATAATCAAATTGGACCTTTTACTTATATAAGAGAATCAACGTCCACATTTTCAGATGTTGAAATAGGAAATTTTGTTGAAGTAAAATCTTCTATAATTGGTAAAAAATCAAAATCAAAACATCTTGCTTACATAGGAGATACTGATATTTCACATAATGTAAACATAGGAGCTGGAGCAGTGATAGCAAATTTTGATGGTAAAAATAAAAATAAATCTTCTATTGAAGAAAATGTTTTTTTAGGTTCTAATTCAACAATAATTTCTCCTGTTGTTATAAGTTCTAATTCGATAATAGGCGGAGGAGCTGTAGTAACCAAAGATGTCTTGTCTAAAGAAATAGTAGTAGGTAATCCTGCTAGAAAATTAGGGAAGTAGAAAATTATGGATTATATTTTGTTTTTATTTCTTTCTATTTTTTCAATAATAATTTATACGTTTATTAATTATTCGCTAAGTATTTTGGGATATAGAACTTTTGGACTTTCTGTGGAAGATGACTTTAATGAAAATTTTGAGGATATTGATAATGAAAAAATTGAAGGAAATTTATCCAATAGACTTTCATATGAAGCTTATATTTTTGCAATATTTATAAGAAATTTAATCATTTGTATAGGTCTAGCTTCGTTTATTTTATTTTTAAATAAAAGTAAATTATTTGAAGATATTTTAAATATAAATTTACTTAGCTTGTCTATACTATATTTTTTTATTTTAATATTTTCTATTGTTATTACTAATAAAATCTTCTCAGCGCTTAATAATAAACTGTTTTTCCTCGCGCTAATAGTAGGCAGATTTTTAGAATTTTTTTCTGGTATACCAAAGTTTAACAAATTTATAAGATATATTGGATTACCAACTTCTAATGAGTCTAACGATGACGAAAAAGCTACTGCCACATTAATAGAAACCTTGGATCTTTTAGAATCTGATCAAATCCCTGCCCATAAAGAAGACCTTAGAATGATTAGGGGTATATTAAGAATGGATGACCTTAGAGTCATTGAAATTATGAAGCCTAGACCAGATATAGTTGCAGCTTCGATCGATGAGCCGATTAATTCAATTATTGAAAAAATGACGGTTGGAGGATATTCTAAAATTCCTATTTATAATTCTGATTTAGATGGTATTCTAGGTGTATTATTTGCGAGAGATATTCTTGCCTTAGAAAAAGAAAAAATAGATAAAAAAACAATTAATGATCTCATTAGACAGCCTATATATATTCCTGAGTCTCAAAATTTAGAAACTTTATTAACTGAATTTCAAACTAATAATATATCAATAGGGATGGTACTTGATGAGCATGGTACTGTTTCTGGATTAGTGACCGTTACAGATTTAGTTGAAGAAATTATAGGTGAGCTATCAGATGAGTTTGATGTTGATCCTCCAGAAATTCAAGAAGTCAGACAGGGAATATTCTTGTTAGATGCTACATTATCAATAGATCAAATAAATAGAAAATTTAACTTAAAAATTGATAGCGATGGTATATCTACTATAGGAGGATTTATTTACTCTCAATTAGGTAGAATTCCATCAAATGGAGATGTTGTAGAAACTTCAGATGCATTTATAACAGTTAGATCTATTTCAGGTAGAAGAATAAAAAGAGTCTCTCTAGCACTAAAATAACATTTCTTATTTATGTTAATTTTATGTCACATTTTCACAAATTAATATTTTTAAACTTTTTTTTTTGTAAAATTAAATATGTACATACTTTTACAATATTACAAATGGAGAAATAATTGAAAAATAAATCTTTTTTCTACCTGATAGTTTCAGCTTCTTTGGTTCCATTCTTAGTTTCTGTTTACTTTTGGTTCTTTACTACAGGAAATGAAATGGAAGCGATCTTTGTTGGTATATGGGTACCATCTATATTAAGTTTTGCTACATTGCTACAGGTAACCAAACAATGAGTACAGAAATTATAATTTCAGGAGCATTTATCGTAGTTGCTATATTATTTCTAGGTGCTATTTTTACAGTATTAGAACTAGGCAAAACTAAAAAAGAAGAAGAAAGCAGAACTAGAAAATAAAGTGAACTATTCCCATTAGAATTGTTCCTGTCAAAATTAGAACACCTATTAGCTTAAAATTATTTTCACTCATAGTTCTATTTTATATCTTTATAGAGATATATAAAAATATAAATAAACCTCATTAACGAAAATATTTTTTATCATATAAGAAGTATTCATTTTGTGAATGTAGCCATGTAAAATTTCTTTTTATGATTATTGAGTAAATATTAAACAAAACGATTATAAATTAAATAAAAAAGAACCCATAAAAATATGGGTTCTTTTTTTATACTAATTCTATAGAAAGGGGTTAGTTTCCAGGTATTGCATCAACCACAATAGCTGATGTATGTGCAATATCTCCTCCACCTGATGCTGTGATAGCTATTGGATATATTCCATTACCATCTGCGTCCACCCATGAGAAAGAACTTGTAGGAAGTGAAATTGTTGTTTCAAAATTACCAGCTCCATCTGTTGAAAGAGATGAAACTCCTGTCTTATCAACAGTAACTACATTCTTAGCAAAGCCTGATGAGTTTACAGCAGATACTGTTATTTCAACGTTACGTCCGAAACCTGATCCTATTAGATGTACATCTACATTCTCAGCATTTCTACTCCACTCAATAACGCTTGACCCATTTGAACCAACTGCTGTTAGTCCTGATGTTGATCCAGCTTTACCATCAGCTCCTGCTGGTCCTGGTACTCCTGGAGGTCCGTCAGTTCCATCAGATCCTGATGCTCCTGGATTTCCTGGTGCTCCTGGTAGACCTGGTGCTCCTGGTTGTCCAGAAATTCCTGGTTCACCTGGTAGACCTGGTGATCCGGCTGCTCCTGCTGCTCCTGCAGGTCCTGTAGATCCAGCACATGCATACATAAATAATGAAGCAGCTATGATCGAAATTATCATTAATGATCTCTTCATGTTGGTTACCCCTTTTGTAAACAACTTGTCAAAATTATTTTTTAACTCTGACACAGTTTAATTAAATTTTTTATTGATTTATATTCCATCATTATACACGTAAGATAAAATTTATCATTATGCAAATAATATTAAAAGCATACAATAAATGAAATATTTTCAAATCTATATACCATCTTATTTATTTTAGATTGTCTATGTCAAGTAAACTTCTTACAGATTGTTTAGTTTTTTAAGTATTTTTATTAAATTTTGTAAAATTATTAAAAAATCTGACTTTAAAATTAGCTACAATTTATATTTTTAGTGATATCATCAGTTAGTAACAAATAATAAAGAGAGAAATAAAGAAAGGTATAAGTCCCCATTTAGTAATAGTCAAGAAAAGACTTTGGGGTAGAAATTAGTAAATTGTCTAAAGAAAACGATCCAGCACTAAATAAATTATTGAAACATGATAAAGATACTGGCTCATCAGAAGCTCAAATAATATCTATGACCGGTAGGATCAATCAATTAAACGAACACTTTAAGCACCATAAACATGATCAATCCTCACGAAGAGGACTTCTAAAAATTGTTGGTAAAAGAAGAAGACTTCTAAAATATTTGAAGTCGAATAATTCTGAAAAGTATGAACAGGTTATTAAGTCCTTGGATTTACGAGGCTAGTTTTACAATCTCATTTCTATTTCATAGTTCCTGATTTCTTGGGGACCTTTAGAAAAAATGGTAAATAATATAAAAAAATATTCATTAGATATTAATGGCAAAAATCTTGAAGTAGAAGTAGGGAGAGTTGCTAATTTAGCAAATGGATCATGCGTATTAACGCTAGGTGAAACTGTTGTTTTAGCAACTGCATCAGCAAACAATGTGGCAAAAGAAGGGATTGATTTTCTTCCTCTAA
>Ga0315331_10000087_pt1 | contig 49983 bp, 47 predicted proteins | sample M160m34915metaG_FD_203456 | JGI IMG/M metagenome (GOLD analysis project Ga0315331, IMG submission 203456) | Ammonia-oxidizing marine archaeal communities from Monterey Bay, California, United States - M1 60m 34915 | ecosystem: Environmental > Aquatic > Marine > Intertidal zone | place: USA...
GACGTAATTGTTGCTGCACGCACAGACTTGCGGATTGAGCGTACATCCCAGCTGGCAGATATCGTCGAGCAAGCGCTTGGTGGCCGTCGGGGCGAACGCACGCATCCCGCCACCAAAACATTCCAAGCCATTCGTATGCACGTGAATGATGAGCTTGGCGAGATCGCACGTGGCCTTGCGGCTGCAGAGCGTGTGCTGAAGCCGGGCGGGCGCCTGGCTGTGGTGTCGTTCCATAGCCTTGAGGACCGCGCGGTAAAGCGCTTTCTCAATATGCGGGCCGGCCGGGATGCTGGCCCCTCTCGCCATGACCCGGCGGCTTTTGTGGAGAAGGCTGCGCCGACTTTTCGGTTGTTGCATCGCCGCGCTGTGAAGCCGGGCGCGGCTGAGATTACCGTTAACCCGCGTGCACGGTCCGCAAGATTGCGTGCTGCCGAGCGATTGGACGGCGCGCCGTTCGAAGTGGACGAGATGCCGCGCAATCAATCGCGAAACCGCAAACCCATGCGCCGCAAACCCAATAATCGCAAGCCGGGAGCCTTCAGCCGATGAACCACCGCGCAAGCATATTCTGGGCTGCTATCGCAGGGCTGTTCCTCACTGCACTAACCATGGTTGGAAGTGAAGTTCGGCTGCGCGACCAGCATTTGGCCGAAATTCATGCCGCTATTGAGCGTGAACGTGAATCTATCCATGTTTTGAAGGCGGAGCGCGCGTATCTCGCAAGCGCTGAACGCATCGGCCTTCGCGCCTCGCGGGACCTCGGCCTTAAGGAATTGACGGCTGGGCATGTTGTCTCGCTTGCCGATCTTCCCCTGTATGCGCCAATCCCGCGCTTTGAGCTGCAGCCAAACCAGGCACCGCCGCTCTTGCTTTCCGGTTATGTCGTTAGCGCGCCGGACCTGAGCCGTCTGCGTGGAATTACCGATTTGATCAACGAGAATGAGGCAGGCGCGTTGCTCGCTGCCGCATTCCTGCCACCGCCCCGGCTCGAAAGCGCCTCGACCATGCAGGATACCGCTTGGGTTCTGACCCGTTGGGGAGCCCAACCTGAATGACGGACCGCGACGAAAACCTGTTTGAAGCTGCTGAACCGCCGTCTTGGGAAAACCAAGGCGGCCGTAAGCATATGCGTTATCTTGGTTTTCTGAACGTATTGCGCGGTATTTCTGGTCGGGCCTTCGGTTCAATCAGCCTATTTCCAGCGCGCCCAGATGTGATTGAAGCTGGGCGTGGACGCTTATTCATAGCGGGCTCTGTCTTTGCAATCGCCTTCACGGTCGTATCGGTCAAGCTGGTTGACGCATCGTTATATGATCCAAAGCGGACGGTGCGGATTCCAGCTGGGTTCGCTGGAGAAACGCCGCTAGCCCCGATCTTGCGTGCTGACTTAGTTGATAGGCGAGGCGATCTGGTTGCGACCAGCCTGCCCGTTGCATCCTTGTGTGCCCGTCCAAAATTGATCCGTGATCCATCTGCGGCTGCCCATGCCGTCGCATTCGTACTTCCGAACACAAATGCCGCGACGCTTCAGGCGCAGCTAGAACGCGGCAAAGACTTTGTATGGCTGCATCGGCATATCACGCCGAGACAGCACGATCAGTTGATGGACCTTGGCATACCAGGCCTTTGCTTTGAAAAAGAGCAGCGCCGTGTTTACCCCCAGGGTGGCCTCGCGTCCCATGTGGCGGGCTTTTCTGATGTTGACGGGAAGGGCTTATCCGGCGTTGAGCGTAAGTTTGACGAGTTGCTGAATGAACGAGGCCAGCCGTTCTCGCTGTCGATTGATCTCACGGTTCAAAGAATTGTGCGCGAAGAAGTCCAGAAGGCAATCGACCGGTTTCAAGCGATTGGCGGCGTCGGCGTATTGATGCAGGCGGATACGGCTGAAGTCATCGCCATGGTTTCCTTGCCGGATTTCGACGCCAATGATGCCGGTGCTGCCGCCGATGACGCCCGCTTCAATCGTGCCACGCTCGGCGTTTACGAAATGGGCTCGACGTTTAAGATTTTCACAGCTGCTATGGCCTTGGAGGCCGATCACGCGAAGCTGTTGACGCGTTTTGATGCCACCAAGCCGCTGAAGATTGGCCGCTTTACGATCCGTGATTTTCACGCAAAGAACCGCTGGCTAACGGTCGAGGAAATCATGATTCATTCCTCGAATATCGGCGCAGCGCGCATGGCCCAAATGAGCGGCCCGGTAGGCCAGCGGGCCTTCATGGGCAAGCTTGGCATGTTGCAGCCAGTGGCACTCGAAGTCAGCGATGTTGGTTCGCCGCTAAAGCCGCGTCGCTGGGGCGATACGGCCACGCTGACGATTGCATTTGGCCATGGCCTCGCTGTCACGCCGATCCATATGACGGCTGCTGTTTCGGCATTGGTGAATGGTGGCGTATATCGCCAACCCACCGTTGTGAAACGTCTACCGGGCAAAGGAGCCCAGGGTAAGCGGATCGTGTCTGAAAAGGTTAGCGATGATGTCCGCTGGCTGATGCGTCAGGTCGTTGTGAATGGAACCGGGCGTAAGGCAGATACCGCTTTCTATCCTGTTGGCGGTAAGACCGGGACAGCTGAAAAAGCACGCAGGCGAGGCGGGTACGACAAAAACGAGAAGCTGGCCTCCTTCATCTCTTCGTTCCCGATCCATGATCCCAAATACGTTCTGTTGGTGATGGTCGATGAGCCGAAAGGCCGCAAAGATACGTTCGGTTACGCGACGGGTGGCTGGGTCGCAGCGCCCGCAGTAAAAGCCATCATTGAGCGTTCCGGCCCTGCACTTGGCTTGGAGCCAATAGGACCAGAACACCCGGCGCGCCAGACGGCCATCTTGTCCATCAAGAAACGCCCGAAGGAAAAGCGATGAGCGCCGCCGCTGAAATCATCGTAGGCGCACCGTCCATGTCTCCGCGCCAGTATTCCGGGCTTACGGCTGATAGCCGCAAGGTTGTGCGTGGCGGCCTGTTCGCGGCACTTAAGGGCGTTGAGGCAGATGGGCGGAGCTATGCGGACCAAGCCGTATTGGCAGGTGCGGCTGCGATCCTGACCGATATGCGTCCGCTGGACCATGGCTGGGGCAAAAATGTCCAGGTTATTCAGCATCAAGACCCGCGCGCTACTTTGGCCACTATGGCGGCGGCTTACTATGGCGTTCGGCCTGATACAGCCGCCCTGGTAACAGGCTCCAGCGGCAAGACTTCAACGGTCGAATTTACGCGTCAGCTTTGGCAAGCACTTGGCCGTCCAGCCGCAAGCGTCGGCACGCTTGGTGTTGTGGCACCTGGAGCTACTTCCTATGGCGGACTGACGTCGCCCGATCCTGTGGCGATGATGGCCGCGCTCGCTAAACTGGCTGGTGCCGGGGTGTCAGCTGTTGCAATCGAGGCTTCGAGCCATGGTTTGGATCAAAGTCGGCTGGATGGCGTGCAGGCGGAAATCGGTGCGTTTACATCCTTCAGCCGCGATCACCTGGATTATCACGGTGATGAGCAGTCCTATCTGAACGCTAAGCTTCGCTTGTTCCGTGAAGTTTTGGCACCGGGGGCAGCTGCGGTAATTTGCACAGATATGAAAAGTGCGGATCAGGCCGTCGCTGCCGCACGTTTGGCTGGTCATGCTGTTCTGGCATATGGGCGGACTGGGACGTTCTTGAAGCTCACTGGCTTACGGTCTGATGGCTTCGGCCAAGTGCTGGAGGTCACGCACCCTGAAGGCATTACTTCTGTACGGCTGGACCACTTCGCTGGTTTTCAGGCGGAAAACGCGCTCGCCGCCGCGGCAATTGTCATCGCTAGCGGCGCTGATATTGCTGATGCGTTGGCGGCGATTGAGGGCTTGGCGCAACCGCCGGGCCGCATGCAGCGGGCGGCTGCTACCGCGTCAGGCACACCTGTATTCGTCGACTACTCCCATAAGCCGGATGCGTTAAAGCAGGCGCTTGCTGCGCTGAACCAAGTCGTCACAGGCAAGGTAACGGTCGTGTTCGGCTGCGGTGGTGACCGCGATGCAGGCAAACGCCCGATTATGGGCGCTATTGCCGCTGCAGGTGCGGACCGTGTGATCGTGACTGATGATAATCCTCGGAACGAGGACCCTAATACTATCCGCCAGGCTATTCTAGAAGCTGCTCCGAATGCTGAGGAAATTGCGGACCGAAGTGCTGCTATCCGCGCCGCAATTGAAGGCGTTGGTCCCGATGATGTCGTGCTGATTGCAGGCAAGGGTCATGAGCAGGGCCAAATCGTTGGCCCGCTGACCATGCCTTTCGATGATGTTCAAGAAGCGCAGGCTGCCGTAAAGGAGGCGTCCCAATGACCGGCGAGCTTCTATGGCAAGCAAAAGAAGCCACTTCCGCCGTTCATGGCGCCACAAGTGGCGATTGGGCGGCTTCAGGCATCGTTATTGACAGCCGCGCCGTGCAGCTGGGCGATATGTTCGTCGCAATCGCCGGCGATCGGTTGGATGGGCATGCCTATATCCAAACTGCGTTCGCAAATGGTGCCGTGGCAGCTCTTGTCCATAAGGTGCCAGAAGGTATCGACACGAATGATCCGCGACTACTGACAGTCCGCAATACAACCAAGGCCCTTGCGGCACTTGGCGCTGCTGCACGTCAACGGACAGACGCTAAGATTTTGGCTGTCACCGGCAGTGTCGGCAAAACTGGCACCAAGGAAATGCTGCGTCTTGCACTGTCAACCCTTGGCCAGACCCATGCAAGCGCCGGTAATTTAAACAATCACTGGGGTGCGCCGCTGTCGCTCGCGCGCATGCCGGTTGGCACAGACTTTGGCGTGCTTGAGCTTGGCATGAACCACGCTGGTGAGATCCGGCCATTGAGCAAGATGACCGCACCCCATGGTGTCATCATCACCCGAATCGCGCCTGCACACACGGAATTCTTTGACAGCATCGAAGATGTTGCTGACGCAAAGGCGGAGATATTTGAAGGGGTTCAGCCAGGCGGTTTCGCTGTCCTGAACGCTGATGACCCGATGTTCGGTCGGTTGGCCCGCAAAGCCCGTCAGGCCGGGATCGCGCGCGTTATCCGGTTTGGTGAGCGGCTTGGGTCAGACGTGCTTCTGACTAAGCTGAAGCTCAGCGAGAATGGATCCCACATTGACGCGGACATTCTGGGTGAGCCGCTGCATTGGAAACTGCAAGCGCCAGGCGCCCATTGGGCCGCCAATAGCTTGGCCGTGATTGCGGCGGTGCATGGTTTGGGCGGTGATGTCGCTGTCGCGGCAAAAGCACTGGCTGAAATGAAAGCGCCCGCAGGTCGAGGTGAACGCCGCCATATTGCACTCGCTGATGGCCAAATGGACCTCATCGATGAAAGCTATAACGCCAGCCCGGTCGCTGTTCGTGCAGCCTTTACTGTCTTGGCGTTGGCTAAACCAAAGCGCCGGGGTCGTCGGATCGCGATCCTGGGTGACATGTTGGAGCTTGGTGCTGAATCAGCTTTGCACCACGCCCAATTGGCGGATGCGTTTGTCGCTGCAAAACTCGATGTGGCGCATGCGGCGGGCCCGGAATGCAAATTGTTCATTGAAGCTCTGCCGCCGAAGTTTCGGGGCAAATGGGCTGAAAATCCTGAAGCGCTGGCTGCAGAGGCGGCTGATCTCGCCCGTGCCGGTGACGTCGTATTAGTCAAAGGTTCCTTGGGGATGGGCATGCGCCGCATCGTCGACGCGCTTGAGGGCATGGGTTCGCCCGCAACTGGAGAGGCCCATGCTTTTTAACCTCCTGCCAGCATTTGCGGAGGATTTCCAATTCTTCAATCTGTTCCGATATTTAACGTTCCGCGCAGGCGGCGCGGTCATCACGGCTTTGATCTTGAGCTTCGTGCTCGGCCCTAGCCTGATCCGTTGGCTGAAGAAGAAGCAAGGCGAAGGCCAGCCGATCCGTGAAGACGGCCCCGAAAGCCACCTTTTGACCAAGCGTGGCACGCCAACTATGGGCGGGGTCTTGATCTTGTTCTCGTTGACAGTGTCGACCCTGCTTTGGGCGGACCTCTCAAATCCATACGTATGGACGGTTCTACTTGTCACCGGCGGTTTTGGCATGATCGGATTTGCGGACGATTATCTTAAGCTCACTAAGCGCAATACGAAGGGCCTATCTGGTAAGTTAAAGCTGGCAGCTCAGCTGGTGATCAGCGGCAGCGCAGCGGCTGTGATCATGACGACTGCGGACCCCGCACTTGCAACGGGCGTATCGGTGCCGTTCTTCAAAGACCTTCTGATTGACCTAGGCATCCTGTTCATCCCATTCGCAATGGTCGTGATGACGGGCTCGTCCAACGCCGTGAACCTGACAGATGGTCTTGATGGCTTGGCTATCGTGCCTGTGATGATTGCTGCTGGCGTGTTTGCATTGATTGCTTACCTGGCCGGCAACACGGTTTTCTCTGAATATCTGCAGATTTTATATGTGCCGGGCGCTGGCGAGTTGGCTATCATTTGTGCTTCGCTTTGTGGCGCTAGCCTGGGCTTTCTGTGGTTCAATGCGCCGCCAGCCATGGTGTTCATGGGTGACACAGGCAGCCTCGCATGCGGTGGTGCGCTTGGTGCCATCGCGGTCGTCGCCAAGCACGAACTGGTGCTGGCGATCGTCGGTGGGCTGTTCGTGCTGGAAACCGTGTCGGTCATTGTCCAGGTGGCCTCATTCAAGCTCACCGGCAAACGCGTTTTCCGAATGGCGCCGCTCCACCATCATTTTGAAAAAAAGGGCTGGGCGGAGCCGACTATCGTTATCCGCTTCTGGATTATCGCTTCCGTTCTGGCGCTCGCTGGCCTTGCCACTTTGAAGTTGAGGTGAGGGACCGATGATCGATCTTTCGCACCTTAAAGGCAGGCGCTACGGCGTTTTCGGGCTCGGGCGCACGGGTATGGCCGCCGTGAAGGCACTTGTTGCAGGCGGTGCTGAAGTACTCGCTTGGGACGATAGCGCCAACCAGCGACAGGCAGCCCAGGATGCTGGCGCGGAGTTAGCAGACTTCGCGACTGCACCTTTAAACTATCTCGAAACTATTGTTTGGAGCCCCGGTGCACCATTTCTGGCGCCTAAGCCGCTGCCAGCCGCTATAGCGGCGCGACGTGCGGGTGTTCGTCTGATCAGTGACGTTCAGCTGCTGCTGGATGCAGCACCGGAAGCCACATTCGTTGGCATCACCGGTTCCAACGGCAAATCGACGACGACAGCGCTGATCGCCCATATTTTGCATGCCGCCGGTCGCCCGAATGCAGTTGGCGGTAATCTTGGCCCGCCGACGCTTAGCCTTGAGACATTGGGCGCAGGCGGCGTCTATGTGCTTGAGCTCTCCTCATATCAGCTAGAGCTAACGCCAAACCCACGCTTCAACATCGCCATGCTGCTGAACCTGGAGCCAGATCATCTGGAACGCCATGGTGGCATGCATACATATGGTGCCATCAAACGGACGATTTTCGATGGTCAGCCTAAGGGCTCGATGGCGATCGTCGGCGTTGATGACGCGCATGGCCGCTGGCTGAAAGCACGGCTTGCCAACCCAACGCCTGTTTCGGCTGGAACAGAGACCCCGGCGCGTGTCTATGCTGATGAGACAACATTGTTTGATGATGGCGCACCAGTCTTCGCATTCGAAGATGCCATAGCGCTTGACGGAGCTCATAATCGCCAGAACGCGGCAGCTACTTATGCCGCCTGCCGCGAGCTTGGCGTTACAACGGGGGATATCAGTTCCGGCCTTTCGTCCTTCCCCGGCCTGGCGCATCGCCAGGAATTGGTCGCGACGCTTGGGCAGGTCCGTTATGTTAACGATTCTAAAGCTACGAACGCCAGCGCAACAGCACGCGCGCTTGCAAGTCTTGGCCGTATCTATTGGATCGCTGGCGGCTTGCCTAAAGATGGCGGCGTATCGGGCATAGAGCCTTGGCTGAACCGCATTCAGAAAACCTATCTGATTGGTGAAGCTGCGCCGGCATTTGAAAGGCAACTGGCGCAGATGGCACCCAGCATGCCGATAGAGCAGTCTGGTGACGTGGTTTCTGCCTTGAACGCTGCCCACCGTGATGCGCAGGCTGACCCCGCCGCATCTGTCGTGTTGTTATCGCCAGCGTGTGCATCGTTTGATCAGTTTCCGAGTTACGAAGCACGCGGGGATGCCTTCCGAGTTGCTGCCCAGCGGCTTTCACAACCCCAACAAAAAGGGGCGGCAGCATGATTGGTATTCAGCGCGGCGATAATACGGTCATTGGCCGTTGGTGGTGGACGGTCGATCGCCCCCTGTTATTCGGCCTGCTTGGCCTGATGGGCGTTGGCTTGGTTCTTGTGATCATCGCCAGCCCAGGTGTTGCTGAACGTATTAACGCGCCAACCTTCCACTTCGTGAAGCGGCACCTGATGCTGCTGCCAGTTGCAGTTGGCCTTATGTTGGCGGCGTCGCTGTTGAGCCCGCGCCAGACGCGCGCAGCGGCCCTGCTGTTGTTGCTGGGCGCTGTTGCGGCATTGGTGCTGACAATGGCAATCGGCGTCGAGATTAAGGGCGCGCGGCGCTGGATTCCGCTTGGCGGGTTCTCACTGCAAGCATCAGAATTCGCCAAGCCAGCCATGGCCGTAATGGCTGGTTGGATGTTGGCGCAGCATCGTCTGAAGGGCGGCAGCTGGTACTTGATCGGAGCGCTTTTGGCATTTGGCGGACCGCTTAGCCTGACAGCCATTCAGCCGGATGTCGGCGCATCCGTTGTTATGACGGCTGTGTTCGGCATGCAGGTGTTCATCGCTGGTATATCGCTGTGGGCAGCCGCACTGATGGCAATGGCTGCGATTGGCTGTTTCGGCCTCGCGTATCTCTATGTACCGCATGTAACCAGCCGCATTGATCGCTATCTGGACCCTACTGCAGGGGACACCTACCAAATCGATATGTCTCTGAACGCGTTCCGCTCTGGCGGCTTGATTGGCCGTGGACCGGGCGACGGCGTTCTGAAAGGCGCACTACCCGATGCACATTCAGATTTCATCTTCGCCGTGGCGGGTGAGGAGCTTGGCCTGATTGCATGCATGGGCATTATCGCGCTGTTTGCATTCATCGTGCTGCGCGCGTTTGCACGGGCACTGAAAGATGGCCAATTGTTCACTATGTTGGCAGCAGGCGGCCTTGCAACGCTGTTCGGCGCACAGGCGCTTGTGAACCTCGGCTCCACCCTGGCGCTGATCCCAACGAAAGGTATGACGCTGCCGTTCGTTAGCTATGGCGGGTCTTCACTCTTCGCACTTGCGCTTGGTATGGGCTTTGCGCTGGCGCTTACCCGTAAACGACGCCATCAGGAGGACTTTGTATGAGCAAACCGCTCACTATCGTCCTCGCGGCTGGCGGCACTGGCGGCCATATGTTCCCAGCGATTGCCGTTGGGGATGCGCTTAAGGCGCGCGGTCATACTGTGATTGCAGCGACGGACGGGCGCGGCCAACGTTTTGGCGCTGGCATCGAAACAGAAAACGTCACGGCAGGCGGCATTGGCGGAGGCGCTATTGGCAAACTGAAAGGTCTTTGCAAGATCAGCCTCGGTACCGGGCAAGCGATGTTGATGCTGCGTCGGCGGCAAGCTGATGTCGTCGTCGGGTTTGGCGGCTACCCCAGCCTGCCGACAATGCTGGCGGCATTGCTGATGCGGAAACGCGCCGTGATCCATGATCAGAATGCGGTGCTTGGCCGGGTGAACCGCCTGCTTGCTAATCGTGTGAGCTACGTCGCGACATCTTTCCCGAATGTGAAGGGCGCACCTGCCGACGCTACCGTTCTGACAGGCAACCCCGTGCGCAGCGAAATCGTCGCCATTGGTGCTGAGGCATACAACGCGCCTGATGACAGCGGCATCATCAATCTACTGATTTTTGGTGGTAGCCAGGGTGCCCGCATTTTTAGCGATGTGATCCCGGCATCGGTAGCAGCCCTGCCAGATGGCCTTCGTCAGCGCGTCAACGTCGTTCAGCAGGCGCGCCCGGAAGATACGGACCGCGTTCAAGCTGCTTATGCGGATGCCGAACAACAGGCTAAAATCGCTAGTTTCTTTGACGATATGCCGGAACGCCTCCGTGCAGCCCATCTGGTGATTGCCCGCAGCGGCGCATCTACTGTTACCGAATTGGCGGCGGCTGGTCGTCCCTCAATTCTCATTCCTTACGCTGCTGCGCTCGATGACCATCAGACAGCAAACTCCGCAGCGCTCTTAGCAGCCGGCGGGGCATGGCTTTTGCCGGAAGCGGATCTGACGGCGGAGATTATGGCGGTTCTGCTCACTGAAGTTCTTGGTGCGCCGGCGAGCCTCCAAGTTGCATCAATTGCCGCTCGAACTACTGCTCGAGACAATGCAGCTGAAGCACTGGCGGATGTAATCGAGGTGGCAGCGCTTCAGTCGAGCCACAAAGCAGCGTCCCAAACATTGGGAGGCATCGCGGCTTGAACCGTATTCCTCTCGACATTGGCCCCATCCACTTTGTCGGCATTGGCGGCATTGGCATGAGCGGCATCGCTGAAGTGCTGCGGAACCTGAACTACAAAGTGCAGGGTTCTGATGTTTCAGCCGGCCTCTCCATCGAACGCCTGCGTGAGCTTGGTGTGACGGTGCATATTGGTCATGCCGCCGCGAATATCGGCGATGCGGCTGTGGTTGTTGTTTCTTCAGCTATTAAGGACGGCAATCCGGAAGTTGATGCAGCGCGCGCCCGGCGCGTTCCTGTCGTGCGCCGTGCCGAAATGCTGGCAGAGTTGATGCGCCTTAAGTCCGCCATCGCAATTGGCGGCACCCACGGTAAGACCACAACGACGTCCCTCGTCGCAGCTGTCCTGGCGGAAGCGGGCATGGACCCGACTGTCATAAACGGCGGTATTATCAACGCTCTTGGCGCTAACGCCTATCTTGGTGGTGGTGACTGGATGGTGGTTGAAGCTGATGAAAGCGACGGAGCTTTCTTGAAGCTGCCATCTACCGTCGCCGTCGTAACGAATGTTGATCCTGAACACTTGGATCATTGGGGCAGCTTCGATGCTATCCGCCACGCATTCCGCACGTTCATCGAAAACATTCCGTTCTACGGCTTCGCCATCGTCTGCGCCGATCACCCTGAAGCCCAGGCGCTGACTGCCGTTGTCCGTGATCGTCGCATTATTACCTACGGCTTTAATCCGCAGGCGGATGTTCGTGCGGAGAATGTTGAGTTACGGGCCGAGGGTGCGAAGTTCGACGTGATCGCACGCCTGCCGGGTTCCCGTAAAGACATCCACATTGGAGGCCTAGAGCTCCCGATGTTCGGTCGGCACAATGTTCAGAATGCGTTGGTCGCCGTTGCGATCTCGCTGGAGCTTGGCGTTGCAGATGCACAGGTGCGCCGTGGCCTGGCGGCATTTGGTGGTGTGAAGCGGCGTTTTACGAAAACGGGCGAAGTCGCAGGCGTCACGATCATCGACGATTACGGCCATCACCCGGTTGAGATTTCCGCCGTGCTAGCCGCTGCGCGCAGTGTCGCGACAGGCCGTGTGGTCGCTATTGCGCAGCCGCATAGGTATTCGCGCCTACGCGATCACCTGAATGAATTCTGCACCTGTTTCAACGATGCGGATCACGTGATTATCGCACCAGTCTATGCAGCCGGCGAAGCGCCGATTGACGGCTTTGACCATGAAACTTTGGCAGAGGGCCTGATCGCCCACGGCCATAAGTCCGTCCAGACAATTGATGACCGACAGGCGCTGGCTGCGGCAATTGCTCCTGATATGAAACCGGGCGATTTCGTTATCTGCCTAGGTGCGGGAACCATCACGCGCTGGGCAGCTGCCCTGCCGGGTGAGCTTGAAGCGCTGATCGAAGGGGGAGGGGCCGGATGAACGCCACCGCCTCTATCCCAAGAGATTTCCGTGATGCGCTGCCAACCGTAAAAGGCCGGATTGCGTTTGATGCGCCTTTAGCACGCTTCACCTGGTTTGGCGTCGGCGGCCCAGCGGATGTTTTGTTCCGCCCAGCGGACGTCGACGATCTCGCGTCTTTCCTGGCGGCTTTGCCAGACGATGTGCCGGTGTGGCCACTTGGCGTCGGCTCGAATGTCATTATCCGCGACGGCGGTGTGCGCGGCGTTGCTATCTTGCTGCGGGCAGGCTTCGCCAATGTTGATGCAGATGATGATCTCGTTGTGGCTGGCGCTGGTGCCCTTGCTGCCAATGTTGCACGGCGCGGCGCAGATGCGGGCCTCGGCGGCTTAGAATTTATGTCAGGCGTGCCAGGGTCTGTTGGCGGCGCTGTCCGCATGAATGCAGGCGCATATGGCGGTGAAGTGAGGGACGTATTGGTCTCCGCCGAAGTCGTTACGCGCGATGGCAAAATTCTCCGTCTTAATACTGATGACCTTGGCTTCGCTTACCGGCATTCTGATTTGGCCGTTGATGACATTGTCGTCCGCGCTGCGTTCCGTGGTGTTGAGGATGATCCCGCATTGGTGCGGCAACGCTTGCTGGATGTGCAGACAAAACGCGAAGAAAGCCAACCGCTCCGGTCTCGCACAGGCGGTAGCACCTTCCGCAATCCTGAAGGCTGTAAAGCGTGGGAGCTGATCGATGCTGCCGGGTGTCGGGGCATGCGGATTGGCGGCGCACAGGTTTCTGAGAAGCACTGCAATTTCCTAATCGCCCTGTATGGTGCAACCGCCGCCGATATCGAAGCTTTGGGCCAAGCCGTTCACGCCGCCGTAAAGCAATCAAGCGGTATTGATCTGCATTGGGAAATTAAGCGCGTTGGTCGCCCCTTGCCGGAGGGCGGCGCATGACGCGTGTAGCAGTTCTTATGGGCGGGTTGTCAGCAGAACGCGAGGTGTCACTTTCCAGCGGCAAGGCTTGTGCTGGTGCCCTCAGGCAGGCCGGGTTCGACGTCAATGAAATCGATGTGAAGAGCGATATCCAGGCGCTGGCCGTTGCGCTTTCTCCAAAGCCAGAAGTGGCGTTCAACGCCTTGCATGGCCGCTTCGGCGAGGATGGCTGCATTCAAGGTTTGCTTGAGTTGATGGGCATTCCTTACACCCATTCTGGCGTCCTCGCTTCTGCTTTGGCGATGGATAAAGCTGCGGCGCGTGCAGCGTTCCAGGCCGTTGGCATTCAGGTGCCGGATGGGCAGGTCGCCGCACTTGAAGATGCGCACGACGTTTATCCCGCCCCCTATGTCGTGAAGCCGGTAGCAGAAGGTTCCAGCGTCGGCGTTATCATTGTGCCGGAGGGCGGCAATCATCCGCCAATGGGCCAGGATTGGGGCTTTGGCGCTGAAGCGCTGGTTGAGCGCTATGTGCCGGGGAGAGAATTGACCGTCGCTGTCATGAATGGCCGCCCGCTTGGCGCGCTCGAAATTCATTCAGAAGCTGAATTTTACGACTACGACGCAAAATACGCCCCAGGCGGCTCTCGGCATATCCAGCCAAAGGACATTCCGGCTGAGGTATTGAGCGCCTCAGAATCTGCTGCTGTTGAAGCGCACAATGCGCTTGGATGCCGGGGCGTGACGCGGGCGGATTTCCGCTGGGACGATAGCAAGCCTGGTACGGACGGTCTCTATCTGCTGGAGGTCAATACGCAGCCCGGCATGACCGAGACGTCGCTTGTCCCAGAAATCGCTGAGAACGCTGGCATTGATTTCCCAGCCCTCGTGACCTTGATGGTGGGGGACGCGCGATGCGGGCCATAATTCCATTCGTCAATAAGGAAACGCGACCCACCGTGGTGCGCCGGCGTAGCCGCATCAGCCCCTGGAAGCTGGCTTATTGGGGCGCACTTGCAACGCCTTGGCTGTTGATTGCAGGCGTTGTTGGCGGTTTGACCTGGCTGGTCGTCAGCGATGGCGGGCCGGATAGTTTTGCCGCGCGTATGAAATCAGAAGCGCTTCTCGCCAGCCTCCGCCTTGGGTTTGAGGTTGAAGAGGTGTGGGTCAATGGCTTGCGCCGGACCAAGCAAGAGGAAGCACTGACTGCTATCGGTGTTGTACGCGGCGAACCGATCCTGGAATTTGATGGCGATGCAGCGCGGGAACGCCTGCTCAGCCTGCCGTGGGTGAAGGACGCAATCGTTGCGCGGGCACTGCCAAACCGGCTGAGTATCCGCCTGATCGAGCGGGAGCCGTTGGCGCTTTGGCAGATGAACCAGCGCCTGCAGGTTATCGATGCTGAAGGCAAGCCGATCCGGACAGTCAGTGCCGCTGATTACGCTGACCTTCCGGTAATAGTCGGCAAGGGTGCCAATCAGAAAGCCAAGTGGCTGCTGGATTTGGTGGCTAACGAACAACAGATCGCGGCACGCCTGACAGCCGCCGTATACGTAGGCGAGCGCCGCTGGAATATCCGCATAGATGACCGGATTGATGTGCGCCTGCCTGCCGTTGCGCCTGCAGAGGCGCTGACGCGTTTGCGCGAGCTTGAGAGAGAACATGGGCTGTTACAGCGGGACATTGTCGCAATTGATCTTCGTTTAGATGACCGGCTGATCTTGCGCCTCGCACCCGGTGCCGAGATGTCTGGGCTGAGTGACGACGACACGTCCAAGCCCAGCCCTAAGAGTTGAGTTGAGGGGAATAGAAATAAAATGAGTAAAACCTTACTCAGGCCGCCGTCGGGTCTCGTTGCAGCGCTGGATATTGGAAGTGCGAAGATGGCGTGCATGGTCGCTCGCATTGGCGGTGATCGGAAACCACGCTTGCTTGGCTTCGGCCATCAGGCTTCTGCGGGCGTCAAAAAAGGTGCCATCGTGGATATGGAAGCGGCAACGCAGGCGATATCCGCAGTCGTTCATGACGCTGAGATGATGGCCGAAGAACGTGTGTCGTCCGTATTCGTATCCATGGCCGGTGGTGGCGCAGACTCGTGCATCGCCCACGCTGAAACGCCTGTTTCGGGGCGGGCTATCCAGGAAATGGACGTACAGCGGGTATTAGGCTTGGCCCGCAGTCAGGCACCATTGGTTGGACGCCGGGTCTTTCATGTCCTGCCGCTTGGGTTCGCGCTTGACGGACAGCGGGGCATTGAGGAGCCGCGCGGATTGCATGCCGAAAAGCTTGGCGTCGATCTGCATGTCATCAGCGCTGACGAAGGCCCCGCCCGCAACATTGAAGCCTCTGCCGCTGGCGCAGATCTGGAAATCTCCACCATTGTCGCATCCGGATATGCCTCTGGCTTGGCAGTCTTGAAGCCGGATGAGCAAGACCTTGGCGCAACCGTGATCGATATTGGCGGCGGCAGCGTTAGCTTTGCCATCTTCAATGATGGCAAGCCAATTTTTGTGGACAGCGTTCCAATCGGCGGCCAAACGCTGACGCACGATATTGCGCTGGTGCTAAAAACACCTGTGCTGGATGCTGAGCGCCTGAAAGCGATCGACGGCAGCTGCATCGCTGCTGCGGCGGATGAACACCGCCTGATCGCCGCCCCTGCCATTGGTGAGGATGACGCCGCGAACGGCCATCCTGCAACGCGGGCGGATCTGGTGCGGGTCATTCATGTCCGCATGGAAGAAACCTTCGAAATGATAGCCCAGCGCATTCGTGACGCTGGGATGGAGCGGGCATCCGGCGGATCGCTCGTGCTGACGGGCGGTGGCGCCAATCTGCACGGGGTCGCGGAGCTTGCAGGAAAAGTTATGGGCAAGCGCGCACGAATTGGTGCGCCCGCTGGAGTTCTCGGTCTCGACCAGCAAATGGCGGACCCGGGTTTCGCCTCTGTCGTTGGCCTTCTGCGCTATGCCGCAGAGGACGCGGCAGCGGTGGACATAGCTCAAATGGCGGCTGTCGCCAGCGGGCAAAGCGTAATCGGGCGTCTTGGCGCCTGGTTCAAGGAGCACTTCTAACGAAGTAGGAGCAGGCGACGTCGCCATACCGGCGGCATCGTCATTGGGAGCTAAAAAGGGAGACTAACTATGAAACTCAAGATTTCGATGCCGGACCAAACGGCAGACCTTAAGCCGCGTATTACGGTTGTTGGCGTCGGTGGCGCTGGCGGCAACGCGGTTAATAACATGATCGGTTCAAACCTGAGTGGCGTCGAATTCCTCGTCGCGAATACGGATGCACAGGCGTTGGAGCTTTCCAACGCTGATCAGCGCATCCAGCTTGGCCTTAGCCTGACGCACGGCCTTGGCGCCGGTGCCCGGCCAGAAATTGGTCGTGCCTCTGCTGAGGAAGCAATTGAGGAGATCATCGACCAGCTGGGCCGCAGCCACATGGTGTTCATCACTGCTGGCATGGGCGGCGGCACGGGAACAGGTGCAGCACCTGTAATCGCGCGCGCTGCACGTGAAGCTGGTGTTCTGACAGTCGGCGTTGTAACGAAGCCTTTCCATTTTGAAGGTGCGAGCCGGATGCGGCTTGCGGAAGAAGGCATCGAAGAGCTTTCCAAGCATGTCGATACACTGATCATCATTCCGAACCAGAACCTGTTCCGGATCGCGAATGAACGCACGACCTTCGCCGAGGCCTTCCAGCTTGCGGATGATGTGCTTTATTCAGGTGTGCGCGGCGTGACGGACCTGATGGTCATGCCTGGCCTAATCAACCTGGACTTCGCTGATATCCGCACCGTCATGGCCGAGATGGGCAAGGCGATGATGGGCACCGGTGAGGCCGAAGGTGAAGATCGGGCGACGCTTGCTGCGGAAGCCGCTATCTCCAACCCACTGCTGGATGACATCTCCATGCAGGGTGCGCGCGGCGTACTGATCAACATTACTGGCGGGCAAGATATGACTCTGCTTGAAGTTGATGCCGCAGCCAATCGTATCCGGAGTGAAGTTGATGATGAAGCCAACATCATCTTCGGTGCGACCATGGATGGTACAATGGACGGCAAGATTCGCGTCTCTATCGTGTCCACGGGCATTGATACGGTCGCTGGTCAGAAGCCACTGCCGTTGGAGCCTTTCACGACGATCACTGGCGGTCGAGCCGAAACTACGGTAGCGCCTGCTCCTGCTGCGGCACCTGTTGCTGCAGACTTAGTTGAAACGGCTGTCGCTGAAGCGCCTGTTGCCGAAGCAGAGGCTGAAGTTGAGACCAAAGCAGAAGTTGAAGCTGAGCCAGAAGTCGCGGTAGCGGCTGTCGAAGCTGAACCGGTCGTCGAAGCCAAACCAGCTGCACCTGCTGCATGGACGTTCCCGTCCATGCTGGGTCGCGCACCTCAGCCTAAAACTGATGAGGCGTTTATCGCACCGGCGGCGGAGGAGCCAACGACGCGACCGGCTCCTGTTGCAGCTGCAACAGTAGCTCCACAGACTGAACCGGCCGCTAAGCCGGTTGAAGCTGAGGTTGCTGAAGCCAAGCCGAAGCGTGCGTTCACCAGCTTGTTTGATCGCATGACTGGTGCAAAGCCAGGCGAAGCACCGGTTGAGCAGGCGGCAGAAGCCAAGCCTGAGCCAACGCTTGAAGCCAAACCGGCTAAGAGCGCTGATGAATATTTGGAAATCCCAACCTTTCTGCGCCGTCAGGCCAACTAAGACTGGGTTCTAGACGAGGTTAGCGGGGGGGTCTCCTCCCCTCGCTTCCCAGGCCGGCGAACCGGAATTGGGTACTCGCACTCATTCCCGGATCGCCGGTCGCTCCTGGGCCGACGGAGACCATGCTTGGAATGGCGGCGAGGGGCCAAGGATGGTTAACATTTGCTGTACCTTGCAGATGTACTATATGTCGGAATGAAAGCAGCCCCGCTTAGGAATCGGAGTTATTCCAGCGGTGCGCTGATAGGCAGAAGCCAAGCAGGCGGACCATATGAAGCAACAGCGACCTTTCGGTTTGACCGGCCTTCGTCAGGCATTGTGGGCGCTCACAGCACTTACTGTTGTGAGCTGCGGCGGTACGAAGGAAGAAGCCTACGAAGAGCAGCCCGTTGACGCGCTTTATAACGTGGCAATGGAGCAATTGCTGGATCAGGACTACCTGAAAGCAGCCGATTCCTTTGAGGAGGTCGAGCGCCAGCATCCCTATTCGGTTTGGGCGGCCAAGTCGCAAGTGATGAGCGCTTATGCCTATTTTCGGCGTGATCGATATGACGATGCAATCAATGCTGTTGATCGCTTTATCCAACTACATCCCACCAGTGTCGATGCGCCGTACGCATATTATCTGAAGAGTCTGGCTTACTACGAGCAGATTGTTGATGTGGGCCGCGACCAGCGCACGACCGAACGCGCGCTGCAGTCCTTGGAAGAAGTCGTGCGCCGTTTCCCGGAAACGCAATATGCCCGTGACGCGAACCTCAAGCTTGACCTGACCAAAGATCATCTTGCTGGCAAGGAAATGGATGTCGGTCGATTCTACCTAAAGCGCGGAGAGCTTTTGGCCGCAGTCAACCGCTTTAAGCGCGTGATCGAAGAGAAACAGACAACAAGCCATGTTCCTGAGGCGCTACTCCGCTTGACGGAAGCCTATGAATCGCTCGGTCTAACAAATGAAGCGCGCCGGATGGCTGCGATCCTTGGCCACAATTATCCAGGCAGCCCTTGGTATGCCGATGCCTATGAGCTTGTTGAGGGTGTTAAACTGGAGAACTTCCCACGCCCGGACAAGCGCCAATTTTATGAGCGCTTGCTCGATCCTGACGTTACCATCGCAAAGGCCAAGCGCCGTGACATTCCGCAATTCTCTGCAACTCTGCCGGAAGACCTAAAAAATCCGAGGCCCAAAGTCGAAAAGCCCTCAGAGTACGAGACCCCAGCTGTTGCCCGTGCGGTTGAACGGGAGCCAATAACCAGAGCGCCAGCAAAATCGGACGTGCCGCCTGCAGCCGTGCCCCCGAAGCCCAAGGTTCCGACAACGGTTGATGTGGGTCCGGCGACTGCGCCTGAAACGCCTGTCGTAGCGATTGATGAGCCTAAGCCTGCGCTAGAACCAGAGCCCAAGCCAGCGACCGCATCGAATACACCATCGCGCTCACTTAAGTTCTCTCCTAGCGAGCGTGCTGCATTGATCGCCCAAGCTGAGAGCCAGCGGCTTGCTGCCAGCGAGGCCGCCGGAGAATGGCGCCGCGCCGCAGATGTCGCCTCCACAGATGAGGGCCGCGCCCGCGCTGAAGCCAATGTTCGCCTCGCCGAAGCAGCTGAGGGATACTGGGCTGCTCGCGGCGAAGTCGCTGCCGCTAACACTTCATCTGAAGAAGCGGAAGCTGAACTCAAGCTCGCAGAGAACACCGTCGAGTATTGGACGGCCGTTCGCGATTCGACTGAGGATGAACTTGGTAAAGAGCAGGCGGAAGCTGCATTGGGCCAGGCTGAGAAAGTTCTAACGTACTGGCGCGAAAATGGCCGCCGCCCGACTTGGTTGGAGCGGACGGTCCGCTCCCTTCTTTAGGGGCTGCGGCGCCGCAATGCTCAGGGCGCTCTCCATCCGGCGCATTGTGATCGTCGACGCGCTGGACATTGAGTTCGGCGAGGGCCTGACGGTGCTGACCGGCGAGACGGGTGCGGGCAAATCCATCCTATTGGATTCTTTGGGCCTGGCGCTTGGAGAGCGGGCCGATTTAGGGCTTGTGCAATCGGGCGCGGCTGACGCCCGCGTTGTCGCAGAATTCGATGTGCCTTCTGATCACCCAGCCCGGGCCATCTTGGCTGATGCAGAGGTGGAAATGGAGGAGGCAAATGGCCCGATCTTACTCCGCCGTACCCTGAGTTCTGATGGCAGAAGTCGAGCGTTCGTCAATGATCAGCCTGTAACCGCCGGTTTGCTTCGCCGATTGGGGGACGTGCTGGCCGAAGTCCATGGGCAATTCGAACAGCATGGCCTGCTTAATCCCGGCCGCCATCGTAAGATATTGGATGAAGCTGGCAGTCTCGCAGCCAAAGTAGCAACGGTTGCGAAGCTTTGGGATGCGCTTCGTGCTGCGACGGAAACTTTGGAAGCAGACCGTAAGGCGGCGGAAGGTGCGCGCCGGGATGAGGAATTCCTGCGCCATGCCGTCGCCGAACTGGAAAAGCTGTCCCCAGACCAAGGTGAGGAAAACGCCCTGGCTGACCGCCGCGCCTTTTTGATGAGCCGTTCTCGTCTTGGTGAAGCGCTAAAGACCGCGATCTCTACCATTGATAGTTCAGATGCAGCAGGTGCCATTCGCAAGGGTGAGCGCGCATTGTCACGTGTCGCGGAGGCTGCAGAGGGCAGGTTCGATGGTGCCTTGCAGGCCTTAGAGAGGGCTGGGATTGAGTTGGATGAAGCGCAATCCGCGCTCGATGCGGCTGGAGATTCCTTAGATGCTGATCCAGTCGAACTGGAATCCGTTGAAGAACGTTTGTTTGAGTTGCGAGACATCGCGCGCAAACACAATGTTGCCCCAGCAGGGCTCGCCGATTTGCTCATAAAGCTGACGGCAGATTTAGATGCTATTGAGCAATCAGACAGCCGGTTGGCTGAACTTGAAGCAACAGCCAAGGCGGCGCGTATTGCCTATATTAATGCCGCTGAAGCGTTATCAGAAAACCGAACGAAAGCCGCGCGCCTACTGGAAAAAGCTGCCATGGCTGAACTGCCGCCTTTGAAGCTTGAGCAGGCTGCACTTGGCGTTCACGTTGCTGTGGTGGAAGAGAGTGAATGGGGGCCTTCGGGCATGGACCGGGTGCACTTTCAGGCACGTGCCAACCCGGGGCAGGCGTTTGGTCCATTACACAAAGTCGCGAGTGGTGGCGAACTCGCTCGGTTTGCGTTGGCGCTGCGGGTGGTATTGGCGGCTAAGGGTGCAGCAGGCACATTAGTGTTTGACGAAGTGGATTCTGGCATTGGCGGTGCGACAGCAGCTGCCGTTGGTGAGCGTTTGAAGCGGCTTTCGGCAGGCGTGCAGGTATTGGTCGTCACCCATTCACCGCAGGTGGCTGCTCTTGGTGTTCGGCATTTGAGGGTGGAGAAGGCGGGGACCGATGGACGGATAACCACTGGTACACGCCGCTTGGGAGGCCCAGCCCGTCAGGAAGAAATTGCGCGGATGTTGTCAGGCGCAGAAGTAACCGAAGAGGCCCGCGCCCAGGCGGCGCGGCTGATGGATAAAGCTTAAACGATGCGTGAAAAAGCTGTTGATGAGCTGACTGAAATTGAAGCGAGCCGGGAACTTCGCACGCTCGCGAAGGAAATCGCTGCGCACGATAAGCGTTATTATACCGATGAAGCGCCAATCATCACGGACCCTGATTATGATCTGCTCCGCCGTCGCAATGAAGAAATCGAAGCGTGGTTCCCGGATAAAGTACGGAAAGACTCGCCATCAAAGCGAGTTGGTGCGCCAACAGCCGTTTCCCAAGGCTTTGCTAAAATTCGCCATGCGGTGCCTATGCTTTCCCTCCAGAATGCATTTGATGATGCGGATGTAACGGAATTTGAGTCCCGCATCCGACGTTTCCTGAGCTTGGATGATGCAGAGCTTGTATCACTGGTGGCGGAGGCGAAGATCGACGGGCTGTCGTTGAGTGTTCGGTATATCGACGGAAAACTTGAGCGCGCTGCCACACGGGGCGATGGCGAGGAAGGTGAGGACGTCACCACCAATGTTCGCACCATCGACGATATCCCGGAGGCGTTACCAGATGGCACGCCCGCAGTGTTGGAAGTCCGTGGAGAGGTGTACCTGTCTCACAGCGAGTTCCGGCGTATAAACCAGGAACGTGAGGTTGAAGGTGCGGCCTTATATGTGAACCCGCGCAATGCTGCCTCTGGTGCGCTTCGGCAACTTGACGCCTCCATCACTGCCTCTCGTCGCCTGCAATTCTTCGCTTATAGCTGGGGCGAGTTGACTGCGCCTTTGGCGGAGACGCAGTTCGGGGCACTGCAACGCCTCGCGGAATTTGGTTTTTCTATCAATCCTTTGACCGATGTATCCGATGGGGCGGCAGGTGCGCTGGCGATATATGCAAAGATCGGCAAGGCGCGACCCGACCTCGACTACGATATCGATGGTGTCGTCTACAAGGTTGATCGGCTGGACTGGCAGGCGCGCCTTGGGCAAGTCTCGCGCGCGCCGCGTTGGGCGATTGCGCACAAGTTTGCAGCAGAACAAGCAGAGACAATACTGCTCGCGATTGATCTGCAGGTGGGTCGCACAGGTGCGATCACGCCGGTCGCACGGTTAGAGCCTGTATTTGTTGGCGGCGTCACAGTTTCCAACGCAACCTTGCACAACGCGGGTGAGATTGAGCGAAAAGGAATCTTGATTGGCGATACGGTGACCATTCAGCGGGCGGGCGATGTTATTCCACAGGTAGTCGGCCCGGTCATGGCGAACCGGCCAGATGATGCAAAGGCATTCAAGTTCCCAGATGCGTGCCCGGTCTGCGGCAGTGAGGTTACGCGCGGCCTGGATGGCCAGGATGCCGTAGCGCGCTGTTCCGGCGGTATGGTCTGTAAAGCCCAGCGGCTAGAGCGTTTGAAGCACTTTGTTTCCCGCAACGCCTTCGATATCGAAGGGCTTGGCGGTAAACGGGTTGAAGAACTCATCGAGCGTGACTTGGTGCAGTCCCCAGCGGATTTCTTCCGTCTTGAGGCGCGCGTTCGAACGGGCGAGATTAATCCGGGAGAATGGGAAGGGTGGGGCGAAACCAGCGTCACCAATCTCTTCGCTGCGATCGAACAGCGCCGTGTGACTGGTTTCGACAGGTTTCTGTTTGGCTTAGGCATGCGCCAGGTCGGCGAGACAACGGCGCGATTGTTGGCGCGGCATTACGGCGATCTGCCCAGTCTGCAAAGCGCTATGGCCACGGCGACTGATCCAGAAAATGAGGCTTATCAGGATTTACTTGCCATTGATGGTATTGGGGATAGTGTGGCGGCGGACCTTGTGGCTTTTTTCCATGAGCCGCAGAACCAAGACATATTGGCTGCCCTGGCGAACGAGTTGACCATTGAATCTGTAGAGCCTCCAGCCAATATCGCCAGTGCTATATCGGGCCGCACGATTGTGTTCACTGGCGGACTTGAAGCCATGTCCCGCGGTGAAGCGAAGGCGCGGGCAGAGGCCCTGGGTGCTAAGGTCGTTGGTTCTGTTTCAAAGAAAACTGATGTCGTCATTGCGGGAACAGATGCAGGCTCCAAGGCGAAAAAAGCGGAGCAGCTTGGTTTGGAAATTTGGACGGAAGCTGAATGGCTTGCCTTAGCGGCTGGAGAGAAAAGCGCTTGAACGACCTTTTGAAGCTGCAAGACTTCGAAGCTGCGAGAGACCGAATTCGTAGTCGCGTGCGCGAAACGCCGATGTTTGATCCGCGCCCACATGGCGCTGATTTAGATGGCGGCGCGGGTGCCCATGTTCTGCTGAAGCTTGAGTGTTTACAGGCTTCAGGCTCTTTTAAAGCCAGAGGGGCGATGAACAAGGTTTTGACCCTATCTGGCGAAGCTTTGGCGGCCGGGCTGATCACAGCGTCCGGCGGCAATCACGGCATGGCCATTGCCTGGGCGGCTGGGAACGCAGGTGTGCCAGCCACGGTCTATCTGCCTGAATCGACACCAGTCGCTAAAGCTGATGCGCTTCGTGCGCTTGGAGCGGGGGTTATAATTGAGGGCTTGGTGTGGGATGACGCGAACGCTGCAGCGCTCAAGGTCGCGAAATCCAGCGGGGCAACCTATGTGCATCCGTTTGCGAATCCGGCGATTATCGCAGGGCAGGGCACGCTTGGTCTTGAGATAATGGATCAAGCGGCGGACGCTGACACCATCATTGTTGCCATTGGCGGCGGTGGCCTGATGGCTGGCGTGGCGACAGCGGTGAAGGCTGTAAACCCTGCCGTCAAGTTAATCGGTGTTGAGCCAACTGGTGCGCCAACGCTTTATGAAAGTCTGAAGGCCAAAGAATTGGTGACACTGGATGATATTACGACAAGCGTAGGCAGCCTGGCGCCACGCCGATCTATGCCGCTGAATTATGAGCTCATCTCGTCAAGTGTTGACCGGCTATGCCTCGTCTCGGATGACGAAATGCGCGCCGCTGCCCAATTGCTCTGGCGCGACTTTGGCATTGCGACCGAGCTTGCCGGGGCGGCGTCGGTGGCTGCGCTCATGACTGGCCGGCATATACCGCAGCCGGACGAGCGCGTTGTCGCGATTGTATGCGGCGCAGGTAAGGATGGGTTCTAGGACTACGATTGGCCCTTGCTTCTCTGGATATAATAAGGGCTCGGACTGCGCATCAACGCGGTCTGAGCCCTTAAAAAAGCTAGAGAAGGCGCTTAGTCACCCCTTGGACTTCTCGCTCTGTTCATAGATATAGCTGCCAGCCGCGCCCGCTGCGCTGCCAATAGGCGCGCCGTAAGCTATGTAGCCACCGGTAACCACTGTCCCGACCACGCCGACGTCAGCGCCGATTGCACCGCCACTGAGGGTGCCCTCCTTAGTGTTCGAAAGGTCGCTGCATGCGCCCAGGCCCAATAAGAGGGCGGCAGCAATTGCAGTCGTGCGGTTCGTTGACAATTTGGTATTTGTATTCTTTCTTCTTTGGTTAGCAAATGTAAGGCGAATTGCATACGGATTGCAGGACCGCGCGCTTCGGTTTCAACTTTCTTACGGTGAAAAGAAGGCAACGGACTTTGGATGGTCAAAAGGGCCCGTTAAGTATCTGAACTGATTGAAGTGCAGTGCAAAGAGCCTATTGCAATGATGGGTATGTCCCTTAGTGCTTGGCCGTTGCTTCTGCCAAAAGTTTCTGCTTTGCGATTTGGGCCTCGCGGCGGGCGATATAGAAGGTTGCACCGAAAATCAAGAGGCCGCCAATTACGGTCCAGAATGTTGGAACCTCGGCAAAAACAAGGAATGCCAGCAGTGCAGTAATTGGCAAGCGGGCAAAGTCGACCGGCAGAACGACGCTGACGTCTGCCGCCTGAAAGGCGCGCGTGATGCAGAGATGCCCGATGGTTCCAGCACCTGCCAAGCATGTCAGCCAGAAATAACCCTCTAATGACGGCCAGTCCCAGTGGAAGACAGCCAGGATGAGTGAAAGCGGTGTCAGCAGTAGCACCATGTAGGTAATAATGGCTTCCGGGCGTTCCGTTCGTGTCAATGATTTCAGAACGAGCTTGTTGAGTGCCATGATGACAGCGTTGACGAGCGCCAGAATAACGCCAAGCTCCAGCGCATCTAGGCCCGCCAGCCCACCATTGTTGCCGACAACGACAATCATTGCACCCCAGAACCCTACAATGACAGCCGTCCAACGGCGTCGACGAACGACTTCACCCAACACTAAGGCTGCGCCAATGGTCGCGAAGATCGGAGAGGTGAACGATAGGGCGGTGGCTTGGCTGATTGGGATCAGAGTTACAGCCCAGAAGCCACTCGTCATCCCGATGAGGCCAAGGACCGTGCGTAGTCCGAACATGCCCAGCCTGTTAGTGCGAAGCGCACCAAGTCCAGCTTGGGAGAGCCAGGGCAGCATCCACAGAAGGGCCAAGGCATTGCGGAAGAAGACGATGACCGTTGGATGTAACTCATAGCTTGCTTGTCGGATAAAGATGGCCATGCCGGAAAAGAAAAACGCCGCTAGCAGCGCATAAACCGTCGCACGGAGGACAGACGGCAGCTTATCTATGGCGACGAATGGGCTAATCATTTGGGCGCGCCCCAACGGCGTTTTCGGCGTGGCGGCAAACCCGGAGCCGCTTGGCCCTTGGCTGTCACATAAAGGTAATTGGGGTTTGGTCCCCATAAACCGCCAGCACCGGCTCTTGGATAAGTATGCTTGTGGCGTCCTGGAACACTGCCTGTGCTTATCGGCGTGGTGGTGGCAAAGGTTGTGGGGTGGATTGTTTTTTGGTCCGCAGCGATAGCTGCTGCGCGCGCTTTGCGATGAATTTGCGCTTCCCGGTGGGAGATATACATGCCAGCTGCAAACACAACGAAGGCACCAAGCGCCGTCCACGGGCTTAAGATTTCGCCCAGCATTAGGAATGCCCCAACGGCGCTGATCGGAAAGCGCGCAAAGTCGAGTGGTTGGAGCGCTGAAACTTCCTGCATAGAAAACGCGCGTACATGTAGGCTGTGTGCACCCATGGCGAGGACGCCAAGGCCGAGCATCCAGGCCCAGCCCTCCGAGGTTGGCATTTGCCAAACAAACAGCATCGGCACAAAAGCAATTACTGTCATCGCTAGCGCCTGATAGACCAGAATCGTATTGATATGCTCAACCGATGTAAGGCGTCGGATGACAATAAGCGTGGCACCCCAGGTCGCGGATGAGAAAAGGACCAGATATACGGCGGAATTGACTTCCTGAAAGCCAGGCCGGACGACAATCAACGCGCCAAGAATACCGACAAAGATAGCCGTCCAACGGCGCAACTTCATCTTCTCGCCAAGGAATATCGCAGCCAGCAATGTCGCCCAAATTGGGCCGGTGAAACCGATGGCGGTGAGATCAGTAATGGCCATCAGCGGCACGGCATAGAACCAGCACATCATGGATGAACCGTTCAACAGTCCGCGAAACGCCAACATGCCGGGCTTATTCGGGCGCAGAACTGCAGTGCCGGATGTGGCGAGCACCATCGGCAGAATGATCAACAGGGCGAAGAAGTTGCGGAAGAATGCGATTTGAAACGGATTTAGGCCTGTGTCAGCAGCGAGCTTCACAAAGATCGAATTGAACGCAAACATCGAACACGCGCCCAGCATGAACAGCGAGGCGGCGACCGGCTTGATTTCTGGCGTGTTGGATGTGGACGCAGACATATCTTTCAAAGCGGATCATATACAACGGGCACAACGCAACCCGTGCAGTTTTCGCACGCCCGCTATGCGTGGCGCGCGCACGGCCTGAATGACGGTGAAATCCGTTGGCAGCCGCGGGACTGCTTCGCTATACTTCCGGCACTTGGTTGAAGTTTCCCTGAGTGAGAGTTTCTATGTTAGAGCCCATGTGGACACCATCTGAAGAGCGTATCGCTTCTTCGAATATGCGGGCCTTTATGGATTATCAGGCTGATGTCCATGGCCGAGAATTCGAAGATTATCGCTCACTACATGCATGGTCTGTGGAGGATCAAGCGGCTTTTTGGAGTGATTTCTGGGACTGGTCCGAGGTGATTGCTGAAACCAAGGGCGACCGGATCCTGATCGATGGCGATAAAATGCCGGGCGCTCAGTATTTCCCGGACGCTAAGCTGAATTTCGCGGAAAACCTGCTCCGCCACGCTAGCGAAGGCCCCGCGTTGATGTTCCGTCGCGAGGACGGCATGGAGCGGACAATGTCCGGCCGTGAGCTGGAAGCTACAGCCAGCCGTGTCGCCCAAGCCCTGCTTGCCATGGGCGTGGAGCCGGGCGACAGAGTAGCCGCATACCTTCCCAACATTCCGGAAAGTGTGGCATGCATGGCCGGTGCTGCGGCTATCGGTGCGGTGTGGACATCATGCTCACCAGATTTTGGCGTGCAGGGGGTATTGGATCGGTTTGGCCAGATTGAACCCAAGGTCATGTTGACCGTGGATGGGTATGTCTACGCTGGCAAAGGCCAGGATATCCGCGGGAAGGTGGCCGCGGTCGTTGCGGGCTTGCCGAACCTTGAAAAGCTGGTGGTGATCCCATTCCTGGAAAACCGTCCAGACCTGGAAGCGCTTAGAAGCGCTGAATTGTTCGACGCGTGGTTGGCCGATTTTCCGGCCGGTGCTATGCCCTATAAGCAGCTCCCGTTCGATCATCCCCTGTATATCCTCTATTCATCAGGCACGACCGGCGTGCCGAAGTGTATCGTGCATTGCGCTGGCGGCGTGCTGCTGCAGCATCTGAAGGAACATATCCTTCATGTAGATGTGAAGCTTGGGGACCGTTTGTTCTACTTCACCACGATGGGTTGGATGTTGTGGAACTGGCTGACAACCGGCCTCGCATCTGGTGCCACGGTGATGCTGTTCGATGGTTCGCCCTTTCACCCCGATGGTAATGTGCTTTGGGATTATGCTGCGGAACGCAAATTTAAAGTTTTTGGCGCTTCAGCAAAATTCTTTGAGGGCTGCCAAAAGGGCGGGATCAATCCGGCGGAAAATCATGATCTATCGGAATTAAAGACGATCCTTTCAACAGGCTCCGTGCTTTTGCCTGAAGGCTTTGACTATGTTTACGAGCATGTGAAGGAGGACGTTTGCTTGGCTTCTATCGCAGGCGGGACGGACTTGGTCGCGTGCTTAGTGGGCGGCGATCCAACGAGCCCGGTATATCGAGGGGAAATCCAGGCGCCGATGTTGGGCATGGATACCGGGACACTGCTTGAAGATGGCAAACGCGCACCGGTTGGTGAGAAGGGTGAGCTTTGCTGCCTGAAGCCGTGTCCCTCCCTGCCGCTTGGTTTCTGGGATGATCCAGACGGCTCCCGCTATCATGCTGCTTATTATGAAGTTTACCCGAACGTATGGCGGCACGGAGATTACGCCGCATTTATGGAAACCGGCGGAATGGTGATCTATGGCCGCTCGGACGCAACGCTGAATCCTGCAGGTGTGCGGATCGGCACAGCAGAAATCTACCGTCAGGTAGAGCAACTGGAAGAGGTTTTTGAAAGCATTGTGATCGGCCAGGAGTGGGAGGGCGACACGCGGGTTGTGCTTTTCGTGAAGCTTCGCGATGATCTCGCAATCAATGATGACCTTATTCAACGCATTCGAAAGCGCGTTCGCGAGCATGCGTCGCCGCGTCATGTACCGGCGAAAGTCCTGCAAGTTCAAGACATTCCGCGGACCCGATCAGGCAAGATTGTGGAGCTGGCGGTGCGGGATATTGTGCATGGACGCGAGGTCAAGAACCATGAAGCGCTCGATAATCCAGAAGCATTGGAGCACTTCCGTGACCGGCCTGAACTTAATTGATACCATGCGGGCGAAGCGCCGCAGTCGCGTGATTGCGACGGCCAATTCGGCGGCATCGGTTGCACACCGGGCCGCGCCACTCTATATCGGCACATTAAATTAATTGCTCAATCCCTTCCAGGAGTAGCACTGCTAATGTTTTTCCCGCCCGCATACGCTCAATCCGGCGGCGCCGGTGCCGGCGGCTTCGGCTTCGAACAGATGTTGCCGTTCCTGCTGATCTTCGTGGTATTCTATTTCTTGTTGATCCGTCCGCAGCAGAAAAAAGCCAAAATGCATCGTGAGATGGTCAGCAATCTGCGTCGTGGTGACAAGGTTGTGACGGCTGGCGGTCTGATAGGCAAAGTCGCTAAAGCGCCGGAAGGCCCTGAAGTCGAGGTCGAACTTGGCGAGGGCATGAAGGTCAAAGTCATACGGGAAACGATTTCCCAGGTGGTTACCAAATCTGCACCGCCGGAAGGCTCACCGCCACCAGCGGCGAATGAAGACAACAAAGGCGGCGGCCTGCTCGGCGGCCTGTTCAAGCGCTAATTCAAGGGGCGCAAAGCGCGGACCATGCTCTATATTGAAAAATGGAAGGCCGCGCTGATCGTGCTGATCTGCGCCCTTGGAGTAGCATATAGCTCGCCGAACTTCTGGCGGAGTGCTACGGCGGTTGATGATTCCGGTATTCCGGGTTGGCTACCGAACAAAACAGTCAGCCTAGGTCTTGATCTGCAAGGCGGCGTTCACTTGCTGCTGCGGGTTGATATCGCTGCCGGTGTTCGATCCCGTGCAGCGGCGTTTGAGGATACGGTTCGCCAATCTTTGCGCGGTACTGGTATTCGCCGTACGCCGCCAGAACGAGGCGGGGCAGCAGTTAAGTTCCGTACGTTGGACCCAAATGATGCCCAGCGCGCCGCCGACTTGATCCAGGAGAACGACCCAAGCTCCGTCGTTACAATCAACAAAGCGGGCGAAGTCACTGTTGGTTTCACAGAAACCGATGAAGAACGCCTTCGCTTGGCGATGCTGACGCAGACGATTGAGATCATTCGTCGCCGCGTTGATGCACTTGGGACCAAAGAGCCGATTATTCAGCGCCAGGGCGATGACCGTATTGTTGTGCAAGTGCCGGGCTTTGATGAGCCTGAAGTGCTTAAGAAGATTATCGGCACGACCGCTCAATTGGCTTTTCGGCTGGTTGATACAGCGTCTGATCCGTCGACATTTGTTGCGCGTCCAGGCTTAGAACGCCTGCCGCAGGCGCTCACCGACGAGCAGAAGGCGATGACGCCGCGGCCGTCGCCAAGCCAATATTTCGTGGTCCGCAGTTCGCCTGTCGTACCTGGCGCTTTGCTGATTGATGCACAACCGTCATTCCAGGATAGCCGTCCGGTCGTCTCGTTCCGCTTCAATGGTGCGGGTGCGAGGCGTTTTCTGGACCTCACAGGCAGGCATATTGGTGAGCCGCTGGCTATTGTTCTTGATAACGAGATCATCAGCGCGCCGACCATTCAGGCTGCGATTGGCGCCAATGGCATTATCACCGGCCAATTCTCTGTTCCTGAAACGCAGCGGCTATCGCTACTATTGCGCTCCGGCGCGCTTCCAGCACCAGTTGAGTTCATTCAGGAGGCCAGTATCGGTCCTGGTTTAGGCAAGGATTCGATTGAAGCCGGTAAGATTGCCTGCATCGTCGCATTCCTGGCTGTCGCCGTATTCATGTCAATTTCCTACGGTCTGTTTGGCGTATTCGCAGCATTTGCACTCGTTCTAAACGGTGGGATGATCATCGGCGCTTTGTCTGCTTTGCAGGCGACGCTCACTTTGCCAGGTATTGCCGGCATCGTGCTGACTACTGGTATGGCGGTCGATGCAAACGTGCTGATCTTCGAGCGAATACGTGAGGAACTATCTATCGGCCAGTCACCAGTGGCGGCGATTGACAGTGGATATCGTCGCGCGCTTTCGTCGATCATCGATAGTCAGGTAACGACGCTGATTGCGGCTGTCATTCTGTTCGCTACGGGCTCCGGCCCAATCCGAGGCTTCTCGGTCACGCTGACCATTGGCATCGTCACATCGCTGTTCACGGCGATATTCCTGACGCGGTTAATGGTGGTGATTTGGCTCCGCCGTGGGCCGCGTCGCACCAGCTTGCCGATATAAGGGGCAGAGATCATGGCGCTTCTCCCGCTTCGCATCTTCAATGATCGCCCGAATTTCAACATCGTTCCTCGCCGCAAGGTGGCTTACGTGTTGTCCGTTGGTGCTATTGTCGGTTCACTCATTGCGCTGATCGCACTCGGCCTAAACCTCGGGATTGATTTCCGCGGTGGCTCCTTGATTGAGGTGCGTTACCCAACCCAGCCAAACATCACGGAGCTCCGCTCCAAAGTTGATGCACTTAATCTGGGTGAAGTAACGATTCAGGAATTTGGTGAACCGACGGACGTGCTCGTGCGTGTTCAGCGTCAAGGCGATGCTGTAGAGGACCAAACGACCGCAATTCAGCAGGTTAAGGCTGCCTTGGGTGCAGATGCTGAAATAAGGCGGACTGAATTCATTGGTCCTACGGTTGGCGAAGAGCTGAAAGAAGCCGGTGCCATCGCCGTCCTTTTAGCGCTGTTCGGCATTGTGGCATATGTTTGGTTCCGGTTTGAATGGCAGTTCGCTGTCGCTGGCTTTATGGCGCTTGCGCACGATGTTGCGATCACTATTGGCCTATTCGCCATCACGGGCTGGGAATTTAACCTAGCGACCGTCGCGGCCGTGCTGACCATCGCTGGCTATTCCATCAACGACACTGTCGTTGTGTTTGACCGTGTTCGTGAGAACTTGCGCAAATATAAAACTGAAGCGCTGCCCAGCCTGCTCAATCGTTCCGTTAATGATACACTGTCCCGCACAGTGATGACCTCTGTCACGACGCTGATCGCACTTGGTGCGTTGGCGGTCTTCGGCGGTGAGGTGATACGTAATTTCACCTATGCGTTGATCTGGGGCATTTTGATTGGAACGTATTCTTCTGTTTTTGTCGCAGCTTGCTTGTTGCTGCAATTCAAGGACGTACGGAATATCCGCCAGCCAGCGTCTGACAGCCCGCACATTCCCACACCTGAAATCGACTAACTGGGAAGGGCAGTCGCGCTATGGCTGACGTCACCCCTGTTATTCCTGCTGGCCGCCAGGTCATTGAAACTTACGGCGAGAACAGGTTCCATGTGTCTGGCGTGCGCTATATCCATTCGCTACTTGTGCTTCCGAAACAGGTGATCCAATGGGCACCTGCCACATGGGAAGACGTTGATCTCGCTAGCTTTCAGCCGCTTATAGACCGGCAAGAGGCTGATGTACTGCTGCTGGGATGTGGGCGACGAGCGCAATCGCCTTCCCGTGAAATTCGCCAGGGCTTGCGCGATGCCGGCATTGTGGTGGAGCCTATGGATACTGGAGCCGCTTGCCGCACTTATAATGTGCTGATGGCGGAGGATCGCCGGGTCGCGGCCGCCCTTCTGACCGTCGAATAATCACCGCCTCTTAATATTGAGACCTGAAATGACCATCAATTGGGATCAGGCCTATGCCAGCCGAGCTGGACGTATAGGGGCCTCCGAGATTCGTGAGCTTCTGAAAGTTCTGGAGCAGCCCGACGTAATTTCGTTCGTGGGCGGCATACCAGACCCAAATTTGTTTCCAGTCAAGGCCTTCCAGCAAGGTCTTGTGCAAGTGCTGGGCAAGCCTGCAGCAGCGGAACGGGCGCTGTAGTATTCTGTCAGCGAGGGGGCGATTGAACTCTGCGAGTGGATCGCTGGCTATATGAAGCATATGGGCTCTACCTGCACGCCTGCCAATATCCTAATCACCTGTGGCTCACAGCAGGCGCTTGAGTTTCTTGGGCGGCTGTTTATCGGCCCGAATGACCCAGCGCTGGTGACATGGCCCCCATATTTGGGCGCACTGCAGGCGTTCAACGCTCATTAGCCCTATTACGCGCGCATCGACCCCCACGCCAATACCGAAATTCCGGCCCCCTGGTGAATGTACACCAGCTCAATTCGCTTACGTGGTGCCAGACTTTGCCAATCCAACTGGAGAGACGCTGACGCTGGCGGAGCTAGCGGCAGCCGCCGCCGCGAATGCGGTGGTGATCGAGGATGGCGCATATTTGGCCCTTCGCTATGACGGCTAGGAGCAGCCAGCGCTGATTGCGATTGACAGCGAGGCGGAAGGTGGAATTAAAATTTCCGCGTGATCTGTTGTGGTACTTTTTGAAAGACGTTGTCACCGGGCCTCCGGGTCAGTTGGATCGTCGCTGCCGAACCGCTGAGCGACAAGTTGGTATTGGTCAAGCAAGCGTCAGATCTGCATTCCACGACGCTGAACCAAATGGCTTTGACCTACGTGGCTGAGACCATGTTTGACGCACAGGTCGCCCTTGTTTGGCCAGCTTACCGCACGCGGCGGGACGCTATACTTGCCTCGCTTGAGCGCTACATGCCTCCGGGCTTTAAATGAAGCAAGCGGGAGGGTGGCGTTTGTTTGGATTGAAGGCCCCAGAGGCCTGGATGCGCGCAAATTGCTTGACCGTGCGCTTATGCACGACCGGGTGGCATTCGTGCCGGGCCAGGCATTTTTCGCCGATGGATCAGGTGCGGAGACGATGGGCCTTAGATTGTCGTTGGTTGAACTTGCGGTGATTGAAGAAGGCGTGCAACGGCTCGCTAGAGCCATCGCTGCAATGCAGGGCTTGCATAGCGGCAGGGGGCAGGTAGGCTTGCAGCTTATTTATTAGGCTGAGGACTTCACCCCCATGCATGTCGGCGCCCATATTTTCTTCACGGACTATTCCATTGCGCCGCAAGAGTTGGGGCCGGCGCTGGAAGAGCGCGGCTTTGAATCGCTTTGGCTGCCAGAGCATAGCCATATCCCTCTGCCGCGCGTTTCACCGTGGCCGGGTGGCGGCGATCTTCCAAAGAAATACTATGACGTGATGGACCCGTTTGTGGCGCTCGGTGCTATCGCGGCCTCCACTAAAACGCTGAAGATGGGCACCGGCATTTGCCTCGTCATCCAGCGCGATGTTATCCAGCTCGCCAAGGAAGTCGCAACGATTGACAAGTTATCCGGCGGGCGGTTCCTGTTCGGCGTTGGTGCTGGATGGAACGAGGAGGAGATGGCGGATCACGGCACAGCCCCGAAAACCCGGTTCCGTCTGATGCGTGAGAAGATTGAAGCAATGAAGGCCATCTGGACCGAGAACAAACCCAAATATGATGGGGAGTTTGTGAAATTCGGTGAAATAATGACCTGGCCGAAGCCCGTCCAGAAACCACATCCGCCGGTAATCGTTGGCGGCGCATTCCCTTATGGTGCACGACGGGCAATCCGGTTCGGGGATGGATGGATTCCACTAGGCGGTGGTCGTGGCGTTGATATCCCAACCCAGATTCCGCACTTCCGCCAAATGGCGGCTGAAGCCGGGCGCAATCCGGATGACATCGAAATAAGCGTTTTTGCTGCCCGTCCTGTTGAGGAGGAACTTAAGAAGCTGGCAGGCGCGGGGGTTTCCCGCGTGACGTTTGATCTGCCGTCCGCGCCGTCGGATGAAATCCTACCGCTGCTGGATAAGTTAGCCAAAATGTTCTGACCGGAGGGCCATTCCTATGCGTATCTGCGTCGATGCTGACAAGTGCGAAGGCCACAACCGCTGCTATTCATTGGCGCGAGAGCTGTTCGGGGTCGGTGACCTCGGCATTGCTAATGCATTGAATGACGGCCATGTGCCTGCTGGATTGGAAGACAAGGCCGATTTGGCCATCGCCAATTGCCCGGAATTTGCCATCACCATCGTTGAGGAGTAACGCCCGATGAGCGACTGTGATCCAAGTGATATCAGCCCGCGTGAAGGTTGCCCTGTCCATGATTGGGCGTCCGACTTTGATGTGATGGACGAAGGCTACATCAAGGATCCGGCACCCGTATGGGAAGAACTGCGCGATAAATGCCCAATCGCCCATACCACCCGCTGGGGTGGGGCGTGGCTGCCGACGAAATATGATGATGTGCGCGAAATGGCACGCGCAGCACCCACGCTCTCCAACCGCTCCCCCGGCGTTATCCCACCAGGGCCTGAGATGCGTGAATTGCTGATTGCGGAGGTGAAGGAGTTCGGATCGGAACTGCCGCCAATCTCAGCGGACCCGCCGGAGCATAAACCCTACAAACAACTCATCCTGCCGCTGTTTTCCCCAAAAGCAGTTGAAGAATACCGCGCCTTCACCGAAAACCTTGCGAACGAGCTGATCGATAAGCATATCGCGTTGGGCAAAATGGACGCGGCGGTCGATTACGCCCAGCAAATTCCACCAAGGGTGATTGCCTATGTTATTGGTATTGATCCAGGCCGCGCGGATGATTTCACGGACTGGACACGGGGGATTATCGAACTCGGCCAGACTGTCCCTGAAGCGCGCATGAAGTACCGCCGCCTCATCCGCGATTTTTTCCAGGAGATGATTGAAGAGCGGCGAGATAACCCCCGTGATGATGCAATTTCCAAACTGATGGCGGCTGAAATCAACGGCGAAAAGCTAAGCGACTACAGCGTGATTGGCGTGTGCTTTTTGCTGCTGGTTGCTGGGATTGATACGACTTGGAGTTCAATCGGTTCTGCCCTCTGGCATTTCGGAACGCACGAGGACGACCGCAAGCGCCTCTACGCGGAGCCTGAAATACTGCCGACTGCGGTCGAGGAATTGCTACGCTATTACAGCCCTGTTGTGATGGCCCGTCGCGTTCTGGACCCGATCAAATTTGGCGAAGCGTATATGGTTCCTGGTGAGAAAGTCATCATGAATTTCCCTGCTGCCAACCGCGACCCAGATGTATTTGATCGCCCAGATGAAGTCGTGCTGGACCGCGAGCGCAACCGCCATATTGCTTTCGGTGTCGGCATTCATCGTTGTGCAGGGTCTAACCTGGCGCGCATGGAAATGGACGTAGCCTTGCGGGTCTGGTTCGACCGGATTGGCGCGTTCGAGGTTACTGACCCAGATGCCGTTCGCTGGACAGGTGGTCAAGTACGTGGCGTTAGGACCGCACCAATGCGGATTACTGCGCGTTAGTCACATTTCCTCATGTACTTGGCCTTAGGCCAGCATCGCGAATAGCCCTGTACCGCCAATGATGTTGCCGATTAAGATTGGCACGATTAGGTCTGCGATAGCCGTAGTAATATTCATTTCGCCGTTCAGCACCAACAGGAACACTTAGTTTGACCCAGCGATGACGTGGGTGAAGTCGCAGGCGGCGATGAGATAGGTGAACAGCATAATCACAAACAGCTCGGTTCCTTTGGCCGACGGCAACATCCAGACCAAGGCAGCGATGATGAACCGTGCGGGGATGCCGAGTAGAAGTGCTGTGATGCCACTCGATTCAGGGAAATTCCTGGAGATTTCGAGCATAGACTCCGTCAGCGCGGGCGTCGTCGTATCTGCGTAAATCGCTAAGAGTGCGGAAAGGAATGTGCCCGTAATATTTGCGGTGAAAACAATGCCCCAAAGTTTAGCCGCTTGCAGAAATTTCCAGCAGCGCGGGCGGGCTAGTATGGGTAGGACGACGATGATCGTGTTTTCGGTGAATAGTGGCAGCCGGGACAGGATCACTGGGAAGAACCCAACCTTATACCCAAGATTCTCGATCAGGTTTTGATAGGGTCTGCCCCTAAGTTGATCATGTAACATGGCCTCTGTCAGAACAGAGGTGGAGATTCCGAGTCACGCTGCTACGCTCGACCACCAAAGTGAGGTTGCCGAGCGGCTCAGCTCTTCTTCACCTTCGAGGCGGATGACGGAATATATAGCGACGGCAGATACGCTGCGGTGGGCGATAACCTGCTGGCGCTCAGTATTCGTCTGCGCGGCGTCCGGCTGCTCAGCCTCTTCCCGCTGCTGGTGACCTTGCTTGCGTTCAGCCATTTCAGCCGCATCAAGTTTGCGCTTAGCTTGATCTTCGCTATCAACGGCCATTCGCCTGCCCCCAGTTGCATCTATGCAAACTGAGCGGCTTAGGGGCGTTGAGGTTCCGCGTTAGCTTGCCAGTAGTCCGCCATCGACGTGCAATTCGGAGCCGGTAATGTAGCTGGAGTCGTCGCTTGCCAAGAATAGACAGGCCTTCGCGACATCTTCTGCCGTACCGTTGCGGCCTAGGGGCACGCGCTTGAGCATTTTAGCGCGAACAACCGGGTCTGCCGTCGCACCCGATGTCCGCATGGGCGGCATTAGGCCAGGGTGGACTGAATTCACACGGATGTTCTCTGGCGCATGGCGGACTGCTGCGGACTTTGTGATTGTCCGCACGGCACCCTTGGATGCGTTATAGCCGTGGTGAATATTGCTCTGGCCGGTATTACCGGAAATCGACGACAGGTTGACAATTGATCCGCCGCCGTTGCCCGCCATAACCGGGATCACGTGCTTCATGCCGAGGAACACCCCATCCACGTTGACGGCCATCAACAAACGCCATCCAGCATCATCAAACGGGTCGTCGTAGGCGCTGCCAGAGACGCCGGCATTATTGACCAGAATATCAATCTGGCCGAATGCGCCTTGGGCATTCCGGACCAAGGTCGCCCATTCGCTGTCCTGGGTTACGTCCAGCTTCCAATATCGGGCTTCACCGCCAGTGGCTTCGATCTCTGCGGCCAGCTTTGGGCCTTCTTCTTCCAGAATATCGGCGATAACGACCTTCGCACCTTCTGCCGCAAAAATCTTGGCCGTCTCCGCCCCCATGCCAAACGCACCGCCGGTGACGATAGCGACCTTGCCGTCCAATCTACCTGCCATTCTAGCCTCCCTTTCGGCTAATTCGCGCGAAGCGGTGCGCCAGCCAAGTGCATGCCACCGTCTGCCAATAGGAATTCACCCGTGATGTGGCTGCCGGATTCCAGGAACATCAGAATAGCTTCGGCCATGTGTTCCGGCCCGCCAGCACGGCGGAGGGCTGTTGTGTCTTCCAGGTGCTTCTTGGTGGTGTCATATCGATCAGCTCCCATGCCTTCACGGAGCCAAGAGCCTTGGACGAAGCCTGGACATACGGTGTTTACCCGGATCTCAGGCCCAAGCGCACGCGCCAGTGACAGCGTCATCGTGTTGACCGCGCCCTTGGACGCCGCATAAGCGATGCAGGAGCCTGTGCCCATGACACCAGCGATAGATGACACATTTACAACGGAACCATCACCAGACGCCTTCAGGTGTGGACGTGCAGCGCGGACCATTTGGTATCCGCCAACCACGTTTATGCGATATATGCCTAGGAAATCGTCCGCATCCAGGCCATCGAGGTCATCGTGCGCGACGAATTTCGTGGTGCCAGCATTGTTCACCAAGCAATCCACCCGGCCCCATTTATCAACGGCGGCCTGCACTAACCGGCGGCAATCAGCGTCATCGCCGACGTCGGCCTTAACAGCAATGGACTCAACGCCTTTTGCGCGGCATTCGTCCGCAACGGCTTCAGCTGGGCCTGCACTGCGGGAATAGTTGATGACCACGTTGCAGCCCCGGTCCGCCAACATGCGTACGGCCGCAGCGCCAATCCCGGAGGAGGAGCCGGTGACGATGGCGACTTTGCCCTTCAATCTGCTTTCCATAATGCGCTGCCCTATTTCATCGGTGAGTGGTCGGAGGGAACCATAAGCGTCGACCACATTTCTTCGATCATGGAGCCACTTTGCTTCAGGAATGCCTGCCAGCCCGGATCGCCTGCAGCCCCGCCGCGCGCTTTCATCCGTGCATCAAAGTCCTTGTAAGCCCAGATGTGGCAAACCTCATTTGGCTGCCCAGCTTCTGTTACCCACATGCCGACGATCTTTGAGTATTTTTCCCTATGTTCCATGGCGTCCTTAAAGATCGACGTCCATTTGCCCATGGCACCGGGGCGGAGGCGATAGTTCCGGAACTCATACAGATTGCCATCGCTTGCTGGCGCTGTCGGAGCGATATGGGCGTTCAACAGGCGGATATCCTGGCGGAGCATATGTTCGCGAACCAGAGGTAGGTATTCATTCCCCCAACGCGGATTCTTAGAAAGCTCGACGCGGAGCCGCGCGCGTTCGTTCAGGTCTGAATAGCTCCAGAGATGCATGACTTGGTTCAGCGGGCCAACTTCTGTCAGCCAATAGCCTTCCAGCTTGCCATAATTGTCGCCACGAATATTACGGGCGACTGTGCCAGAGTTTTTGGCGACCAGCGGTGCAGTGCCAGGCTTAACTGTGTAGGTGCGGAGTTCGTAAATCATGCGGACTTCCTTCAATCAAACGGTCTTGTTCGAAAGGAAGCTTAGCCGTGCATTTCTGGTCCGGCTATAGGGTCTCGAACGCGTCTTTGAAGCCGTTGCTTGAGATCGGCATTTGAACATTTTCACCATCTCGCCCCCGCCCGGTTATAGAGGCGTCGCCGCCAGCCTTCAGCATTTCGATGGTTGCTTCATCAAGCGCTAAAATCGCGCGGCAGCCGGTGGGGAGACATTGTTCAAACGCTAATGGCTTCGCAGCCCCTGCCGCGTTGATCTTCAGCCCGGTCGGGATGTGCATGCCAAGCGGCACGTCGATCATCGCCGCTACCTGGTCACGTTTTGTCGAATACGCCACCACCACGACCATGATAGGCCGATCACCAGCTTTGACGGTTTGAATCATGAAGCAACGCTCACCTTGACCTACCGACTCACATTGTTTCGCCCAATCCCCGAATGTCTGGGCTTGGGCAAATATTGGGATGCTCAGACTAACGGTGAGCATGATTCCAAAGGCGATGAGACTGTTGGCGGCGCTTTTCATGGCTTGGATATCCTCTAGGATGGATTGAATCGCAAGTAAAATTTTTTGAGCACCCCATCCGATGACCGGCGGCAAAAGCGGCGTAAGCGCACAAATACGGGATGAAAGCGCGGCTGGCCTAACAGCGCGGTTCGGCCCAGCCTATCGTTGGTTAGTCACTGCGACAGGGCTTTTCGGCGCTTTTGCGATGGTTTTGTCTGCGACAATTGTAAACGTTGCTGTCCCCCAAGTGCGCGGCGCATTCGGCGTAGGCCAGGACGAAGCGCAGTGGATGGCCACTGCATTCCTAGCCACGATGACTGCCAGCCAATTACTGAATGCGTGGATGATCGCCGCATTTGGTAAGCGTGGCGCGTTCCTATGGACACTGATTGTTTTCACCATCGGTGCATTCATTTGCGCAACGGCGACGAGCATGACGGCGCTGATCATTGGGCGCGTCATGCAAGGTGCCGCCGCTGGGATCGTGCAGCCGCTTGTGATGGTGACAATTGTAGAAGCGTTTCCGCCAGATCGGCGTGGCTCTGCCATGGGCATTTTTGGCAGCGGTGTAGTGCTTGCCCCAGCAATTGGCCCCGCCGTCGGCGGAATCGCGATTGATGAGCTGTCTTGGCGTTTCATGTTCATGCTGCCGCTGCCTGCCGTATTCATCGCGTTCATTGGCGGTCTAGTATTCATGCCTGCCAAAACTGACAAGTGCGCCCGTCCGCCATTCGATTGGTGGGGCTTTGGGCTGCTGCTCTGTACGCTTGGGATCGCCATGAACGCTATAGCGGGCGGACCACGATATGGCTGGTCTTCAAACAATATCGCTGGGCAATTGGCGCTTTCTGCCTTTATGGCCATTTCATTTGTGTATTGGCAGACGCGCACGCGCGCACCGATCTTATCGCTCGACTTGTTCCGTAATCCGGGCTTTGCATCTGCTGTTGCAGTGGCATTTGTGTTCGGTGCCGGCAATTTCGCGTCCAGCTATGTCATTCCAGTGTTTGTGCAGGATGTTCAGGGCTATACCGCGACCCGTGCAGGCATGCTGTTAATGCCTGCGGGGCTATTGCTCGTTGCTGTGCTGCCGATTACGGGGCGACTTTCTGATAAGGCACCGGGCCATATCATGGTGGCGATCGGTCTTGCGTTCTTTGCGGCTGGTGTGGCGGCTATGAGTACCGGTGACGCACATGTTTCTTTCTGGACGTTCGCTGGGTTTGCGGCGCTTAGTCGATTTGGCCTGGCCTTCATCCTACCATCGCTGTCCGCTGCAGCCTTCAAGGCCTTAAAGCCGGATGAACTGGCGCGCGGGTCCGGCAATATGAATTTCATCCGCCAACTTGGTGGGGCGAGCGGCACCAACTTGATCGTAGTGCTGTTACAAATGCGGCATTCCTCCCATAGTGAGGAAATGATGCGATCCCAGACGCCGTCTAATGGCGCGACTAGGGAGTTGATGCTGCAATTGGATGAAAGACTAAGCGGCGCTGGCCTTGGGCAAGAGGGCAGCACGGCCATCGCGAACAACTACGTGATGCAGATGATTGATGCCCAGGCGCTAGCTTTGGCTTTCCAGGATTGCTTCCTGGCCTTGGCGGTGGTGTTCACAATCGCCATTGTGCCAGCTTTTGTGCTGGGTAAGTTTGGGAATAAATAGGGATGTTAGGCTGATGGGCGCGTTAGACGGGCTATTCGTCGTTGATTTAAGTCGCGTACTGGCGGGGCCGTTCTGCGGCCAAATGCTGGCTGAAAATGGCGCAGATGTGGTCAAGGTAGAATCGCCGGAAGGGGATATGAACCGGGGCTTCCCAATGGTTCTGGGGGAAGGCGAGAGCACGAATTTCCTGTCGGTAAATCGCGGCAAGCGGGATGTGACACTAAACCTGAAGCACGCAGCCGCGCGTGACCTGCTGGATCAATTGATCGCCAAAGCCGACGTTCTGATCCAAAGCTTCCTGCCCAATGTCGCAGAGAAGCTGGGTATTGGCTGGGAGCGGATTCACGCTCTGAATCCGGACCTGATTTACGTATCAATTTCGGGCTATGGCTCGGAAGGTGAACTCGCGAATAAGCCTGGCTATGACACGATGGTTGCGGCTTATGCTGGAATTACCTCTTTGACAGGCGAGCCTGGCCGTCCGCCTGTCAGGCCCGGTGTGACGACAGTTGATCTCTCCACCGGAATGCTTGCGTATAGCGGCTGCATGACAGCGCTGATGGCCCGGGAGCGCGGAAAGGCCAGAGGGCAGCGTGTGAATGTCTCGCTGCTGGAATCTGGCGTGACGCTGCTAGGCTTCCATGCGGCGTCTTATTTGGTGGCAGGCCATGTGGATCAGCGGGAAGGGGCAGGGTACAGCACGCTCGCACCCTATGACGCCTATCGTGCCAAGGATGGTGAGCTGATGCTGGGGGCACCGACCCAGGCGATGTGGCTCAAAACCTGTGCTGCGCTCGGAGCGCCAGAGTTGGCAGATGACCCGCGCTTTAAGACGAATGCGCTTAGGTGCGACAACCGCGACGCGCTCCGAAGCAGGCTCGAACTTCTTTTGGCGACCCGTAATATCGATGAATGGATCGTCATTCTGGAAGACATCGGCGTTGCTACGGCCCCGATCAATACGATTGATAAGGTGCTGAACGATCCCCAGGTCCGCGCAAACAATATGGTGGTCGATTGTCCGACACCTGATGGCGATATGGTTCCGCTCGTTGGGTTGCCATTCAAGCTCACTGGCACCCCTGGTAACCCTGGCAATGCACCACCGGCAAAAGGTCAACACAATCGAGAGGTTTTCGGCGGTCTGCTAGGGCTGGGCGATGCCGCAATGGATGCGTTGATCGCGGCAGGCGCCGTCTAATTGCTTGGGGGCATGCAAGCATGGCCAATCTTACAGACTTTCTGGGCTTTCATGCCCGCGCAACACCGGATCGCCCAGCACTCGTGTTTGCGGGGGAGACAGTTACCTATGGCGCGATGTTTGCCCGCGCTCGTGCAGCCGCTGCCTGGCTTGAAGGGCAGGGGGTGCGCCCTGGGGATACAGTTGCGCTTTGGATGAAAAACAGCCCGGCTTTCCTGGACCTCGTATTCGGCGCAAGCCATCGAGGTGCAGTGCTGCTGCCGATGAATTACCGCCTAGCCACAAGTGAAATCGCCTACATTTTGACGGACTCTGGCGCCAAACTTCTGGTGGTGGATGCAGAATACACAGGGGAAGCGACCCAGCTTGAACGGGAAGCCGTTCCGCGCGTCGCGATCCTTGATGATGCAGCGCAACTGGATATTCGGCACGTAACAGGGGACGCTGAAGCGCCTGAAAAGCCAGTCCAGCAGGCTGAGGGCGACCTCATGCGCCTCATGTACACGTCTGGCACGACTAGCCGTCCGAAAGGTGTCATGCACGCCTACCGGCAGTTTTATTGGAAACATCTGGGACAGATCGCAGCGCTTGGCCTGTCATCGGATACGCGTCTCCTGACAGTTGGGCCGCTTTATCATGTCGGTGGGTTGGATTTGCCGGGGCTGTCGATCTTCGCGCTCGGCGGACTAATGGCACTGGAGCGGGAATTTGATGCCGAAGCTGCACTGCGCGTCATTCGGGATAATGATCTGAATGGCGCTTGGTTCGCACCCACAATGACCAATATGATCCTGGCTTTACCGCCTGAGCGTTGGGCCGATGCTGCCAGCTTACGGTGGGTAATCGGCGGGGGCGAGCGCACACCTGAAGCGCGCATTCATGCCTTCGCCAACGTGTTCCCGCACGCCCGCTACATTGATGCTTATGGCCTTACGGAAAGCAATGGTGGCGATACGTTCATGGAGCCTGGCCGTGAGATTGAGAAGATTGGTTCCGTTGGGCGACCAATTCCCCACCTAGAACTCGCTATTTTGGATGACGCGGGCAAGGCCGTTGACGGTGGTGTAGATGCAGAAATCTGCCTTCGCGGGCCTAAGATCACGGCTGGTTACTGGAGCGATGAGACGAAGACAGCGGCTGCATTCCACCGGGGCGGATGGTTGCGCACAGGTGATGTTGGTCATGTGGATGAGGACGGCTTTTTGTTTCTCACAGATCGCAAGAAAGACATGTTTGTATCTGGCGGTGAGAACATTGCATCAAGTGAGGTTGAACGGGTGATCTATGATTTGCCCGAAGTTCTGGAAGCCGCTGTGATCGGCGTTCCAGACCCACAATGGGGCGAAGTCCCTGTTGCAGTAGTTACCGCCCGCCCCGGTAAGACGATAACGTTAGAAGCGCTTCAAGCACATTGTCGGCGTCAACTCGCAGGCTTCAAAGTGCCAAAACGACTTGTGCTTAAAGATGCCTTGCCGCGCAATCCTTCTGGCAAAGTTCTAAAGCGTGTGTTGAGAGATCAATTGCTCAAGGAAGCGGCGACATGATCCGTATCACAATAGCAGCCGCGCTCGGCGCTTTGGTGAGCCTGGCGGGGCCAGCATCTGCTGATGATCGGCACGCTGGATATTACTATCCGCAGCCACAATCCACAGAGGTCTATTATCCACGCGCCACGCCGTTGCCCGAAGCCAATCGTGATCGGCGGTTGGGCTTTGTTACAGGCATTACGACAGCTCAGCTGGGCGCGCCTTACCCGCCAACCCATGTGCTTTATGCAAAGGGTGCGGAATCCGAAAAGCTGGTAATCGTTGCGTTACAGGATGGTTATATCGACACCATCTACCGCGCCCGCGCGCTCCTTGCGGCCATGACAGCCCAAGCCCGCGCCACGCCGATTTTCACAGAGCTCGAGGCCGAAAGCACCTTCACATTTTTTGATATGGCAGTGCTGCTTGGGTTCAAGCAGATCACAATTTCTGACGGTCAGAGCTTCGCCCATCAAGTGACGTTCGAGTAGAGCTTACATCATATCCGCATTAGCGTCAGCGTTGCTCAGCACCGGGTATTCGCGCTGGTTAAAAAGCTGATAGTGCCACCACTCTTTTAGGTAACAGTCCCAGCCCGCTGCGATCATCAAGCCAAGTAGAAGGTGCCGATTGCGCTGTGCTGCTTCTGGCACATCCGCCTCGTGCCAAGCGTTTTCTGCAAGCTCATCGAATGGTCCGCCCATATCCAACGGTTGGCCCGCGCGATCAAGCAGCGTTAAATCCACCGCGACACCCCTGGTATGTGGTCCGCCCCGGCGCGGGTCTGCAACGTAGGGAGAGCCAGGCATAGCTCGCCATAGAGCCCATTGCGCTTCAAGCGGCCGGAACGCGTCATACACCCTGAACCGATAACCCAATCGACGGGCAAGGATGATTGCGGCTTGCAGTTTCTCTGCGGCATCTGGATGGAGGAGGGCGCGGGGGCGGCGATAAATCTGCTGGCCCGTAAAATTGTCTGCCGTCGCATAAGCGATCTCTAGCTCGACGTCGAACGTCTCTGGGGTAATCTCTATCAGCATTGCTTGGCGGTACGACGGGCTGGCGCCTTTGGTCAAGCTTCGGCACATTCTAGGCACACAGATTCTTTTCGATGGAGCATAAAGCGATGACCAGTCCCGTTCGGGTCGAGCAGACTGACGGCGTTTGCACGATTATCTTGGCGCGGCCAGAAAAAGCCAACGCTCTTTCCGCTGAAATGGCACGTGGTGTGTTGGAAGCGGTTGAAGCAGCACCCGCGAATGGTGCCCGCATTGTGATCATCCGCGCCGATGGCAAACATTTCTCCGCTGGGTTCGATTTCGGCGACTTTGAGGCGCTGACTGACGGTGATCTTGTTCTGCGCTTTGTCGAAGTGGAGGCCATGCTGCAGGCGGTTCATTATTGCCCAGTGCCTGTTCTAGCCTTGGTGCAAGGCCGAGCCGTTGGAGCAGGCGCTGATCTAGCATCTGCCGCTATGCGGGTGATTGCGACGCCGGAAACAAGTTTTTTCATGCCTGGACCGCGCTTCGGTGTCATCCTGGGGACGCGCCGTCTTGCACGGCGGATAGGCGCTGGACGCGCCCGGGCGATCCAAACGGAATCCCGGCCTATCAAGGCTGCAGAGGCAGTTGAGATTGGATTGATCGACGGTGTTTCAGCGGCTGATGAATGGGCTGTCGAGATTTCAGTGTTCACGGAGAAAATGCAAACGCTGGATGCTGAAACCGTGGCGGCGCTAGCAGAAGCGATAGCGATTGATACACGCGATGCAGACATGGCCGCACTCGCCCGGTCCGTCATGCGGCCAGGGATCAAGCAGAGAATCGCTGATTTCCGGCAAGGTGCCTAAGACGCTGTGGAGATTTCCAGTTTCGGCTTTGGCTTCTGAACGTCGGCAAGGCTGATGATTTTGTTATTGGTGGGCCGGTTCAGTTCCGGTCTGCCATACAGATAGCCTTGCAGATATGTCACGCCTTCGCGTTTCAGAATTTCGGCTACAGCTTCCGTCTCAAGACATTCGGCTACCGTCGTTAGGACAAAGCCACGGGTGAGGCCGAGGAGTGTGCGGATAAAAAGCTGATTATCGGGCTTGTCTTCAAGATCAGTGATAAACGCGCCATCAATCTTGACCATATCCACGGCAAGCGCCTGCAGATTGCGGAATGATGTGTAGCCTGCCCCGAAGTCATCCGGTGCAACTGCACACCCGAGGCCACGCACGGAGGAGACGAGGCGCGCGGATTCTTCAAGATCCTGCAGTACAACGGTTTCCGCAATCTCGATCGTGAGGTGAGACCCGACTTCTTGCTTGCCCCTCAAGTAACTAACGAGCATGCGCAACCACGCTTGGTCGCTGGCTTTCATGCCAGAGATTTTGAGCGTTAAGCGGACATATGGATCGTTGAACAGTTCTTCCATCGCCAGATGCAGTGTGCAGCGATCAATCTGGCGCATCAGGCCAAGCTGCTCGACCACTGGCACAAAGGCTCCGGCGGGCAAGATTTAGCCATCTGGGCGGCGCATCCGCAGGAGGTACTCATATAGCCTTGCGTCGCCGGTCATCGTGTCGACTATGGGCTGACAGGTTAAGACAAGGCGCTTATCTAGAAGCGCTTCCTGCACTTACTTGGCAATGCTCATATCCTGACGAATGCTTTAGCGCTGCATTCCTGTCAGCTGATAGACCAGGTAGTCATTGCGGCCGTCCTTCTTAGCCTGCCTAAGCGCCATTTCGGCTCAGGGCATGATAATAAAGGACGTTTGGGCAGAGATTGGGAACACGATTCCGCCGACAGATACGGTAATGGCTACACCGCCGATCACGGTCTTGATGGGGGTCTCAAGCACACTGGAGATGATTTTTTCAGCAGTTTCCGCCGCTGACTCTTCATTGCTATGATCGTGCAATAGGCCGCAGAAAACGCCCTCAATACGGCCCACGATGTAGCTGGCCGCAGTTAATTCGTCCAGCCGTTCCGCAAGGCCGGAAAGCACGGCGTCGCCAATCTCAAGCCCGAAGACTTCATTGATCAGGGCAATATTGTCGATGTCGACCGTTAGGAATGCGCCGGTGCAGCCAAAGCGTTTGCAGGCCGTCAGCGCACAGTCGATTGCCTGGCGGAGGCGAAAACGGTTGAAGTGGCCGGTGAGGTCATCATAATTCGTAAGATATTCAAATCGTAGCTCAGCGCGCTTTCGATTGGTGATTGCGCCCAGAATTCCGCGCATAACCAAGGGACGGCCATCAGGCATGAATTCTGCGTGGCCGCGTTCATACAGCCACATGAAATCACCGTTACCGGCGCGGATGCGGTATTCGCAATCAAAGTGGGCGCCAGATGCAAAATGGCGAGAATGGCGCTTTAGACGTTCTTTGAGGTCTTCAGAATTGATGCGGCCGTTGAATAAATCCCCGGATTCGACCTTTTGGGGGTCTTGGAGCTAAAACATAGCGCTTGCATCCCCCGTCCATGTTAGTGAATCCCGCGCAACATCCCATTCATAGACCACATCGCCAGCTGCATTTAGTGCAGCTAGGAGATCCGTTTGGATGGATGAGGCTTGGCCCGTAATTCGTTTCACACCCTTAATTCAAGAGGCGCATGCCTACCCAGTGCAGGCATCCATGTCGCGTTAAAGAGGCAATATTGCGCAATGGTCTTTAATACGGTGTTACGACGAATATCAAAGACATGCTTTCAGTCGAAAAAAGGCGCGCGGGCAATCAAAATGGCAAACGGTTTCCATTCAGAATAAGGCTTGCCAAGAATGGCTGTTTTCCCAGGGTTCCCATATGTCTGGTAAGGGTATGGACGTAGCATGTGTAAGAATTTTCTGTGATGCTGGATGTAGAGCCACATATAGAGTGTCTATAGTTGATGGGACTTAAGTGTCGATAAAATAAAATGTTAACAAAATTTACCATATATATTTACAAATTTTTAATATATTCGAGATTAAGCTAAGTTATCACTTGAATATTAGTAAAATTATATTAGATTATAGAAGTAACGACTTTATGGAGTTGATTGACCGTCGTGCATGACTTGATCCGCATATCGCCAGACGCCGCGCGCATGATGCCGCCGGCTATGGTCGCGTCCGTACAGGGCGTGCGGCCAGGCGATGAACGGTCACATCATAGTGTGCGCACTGACTCCTATACCGCTTCCTCCCAGCACAGCCGCTTTCTTGATGATGAGGTTGAGGTTCTTGGCCTCGGCGGACGTGGTCGCCCGGTCGTTTCCCTGCCATCAAGCACCTTCTTTGCCCAGCATCTAAGCCAGAATCCAGAACCAAAGATGGATGGTGCCCGCCAAGCGCGGACTGCTGATGGCGCTTATCGGAATGCTGCGGACCTCGGTGTTAGCCTGATGAGCCCAGATCCAATCTCTATGGCGATCTAACGCAGTTGAGGTCGGTTGTCGGTCCAAGGTTGGGCCACTTCATAAGCTGCCGATGCAGCGAGCAATTCCACATCTGAAAGCCACGGCCCGACCAATTGAAGTCCGCCTGCGGGCAGTCCGGCATCAGTGAATCCATTTGGCAGGGTAACTGCTGGATGGCCGGTCAGATTGAACGGATGGGTGTAGGGATACCAGCCGTCTCGCAGGCCGCCTGCGTCGCCGCCGTCGATCATCACAGGCTCGAACGGGTTTTGGTCGGCTCGCAGGGCAGGGGCGGCGAGGGTTGGCGTTGCGAGGAAATCTAAGTCCTCAAACCATGATTGGACTTGCCTGAATAACCGCGTGCGGGCTTCCATCGCAGACTGCACTTCTGTTGCACCAAAGCTTCGGCCTTCGCCCATCCAGCGGCGGAGCGTGTCGGACATCTGATCGCCTAGCTTTTGTTCAACGTCAGCGAACCGGGTTGCCCAGATTGAGAATGTCAGTGGGCCCCACACAGGAAGCGTGTTTTCAAACGGATCATCCCGCTCCACTAATTCCGCACCAAGGCTTTTCAGCACGTTGAGGGAGGATTTGAAGGCAGCTTCCGTTTCCGGGTCAACGCGCTCATTGCCCATCCGCGTTCGCCAGCCGATGCGCTTGCCTTTGAGATCCATGGACTGGGCACCGGCTTCTGTCAGGCCTTGCAGATCGCGCCCAAGTGAATGGGGATCGCTAGCGTGTGGTCCAGCCATAACATCCAACATCAGCGCTGCATCTGCGACCGTGCGAGCGATGGGGCCGACATAGGCCAGGAGGCCAAATACATCGGGCGTTTGGTCATGGGGCACGACGCCAAGTGATTGCTTGACGCCGACAAGCCCGCAAGCTGCTGCCGGGATACGCGTCGACCCGCCGCCATCTGTGCCAACGCCTAACGGCCCAGCCCCAGTGGCAACGGCTGCGGCACCACCACCTGATGAGCCGCCCGTTGTCCGCGTCCTGTCCCAAGGGTTCAGCGTGCGGCCATAAAGCGGCGCTTCGGTTAGCGGTTTATGACCGAATTCGGGCGTCGTCGTTTTGGCGAATATATTGGCGCCAGCATCGCGCAAGCGGGCGACCGCCACACAATCAGCGGTGGGGATGTTGTTCTTGTAGTAGAGGCTGCCGAAAGTCGTGCGCAGATCTTTCGTATTGCAAAGGTCCTTAACGGAAACCGGAACGCCAAAAAGCACGCCATCGGCAGTGCCTTGCATCAACGCGGATTCCTGCTCCCTGGCAGTTTTCATCACCCGTTCGCCATCCAAGGTGATGAAGGCGTTGCAAGCGGCCTGGGTTGCGTCCGCCGCCGTGAGCACAGCGTCCATAACCTCAACCGGTGAGACTGCGCGCGATTTGACTAGGGCTGCGAGTTCGGTTGCGGGTTTTTGTGTGAGATCGCTCACGCGGCCGATCCCTGGACAACTCCGAGCGCCACCCCATCATGGCTTGGATCACCACCGCCACTCAATGTGCCGTCTGGATCGATTTTGATGGCGTGTGGGGCCGCAAACGCGAAGGTGAGGGGGGAACGAACGACTTGGTAGCCTTCAGC
>Ga0315331_10000088_pt1 | contig 49973 bp, 42 predicted proteins | sample M160m34915metaG_FD_203456 | JGI IMG/M metagenome (GOLD analysis project Ga0315331, IMG submission 203456) | Ammonia-oxidizing marine archaeal communities from Monterey Bay, California, United States - M1 60m 34915 | ecosystem: Environmental > Aquatic > Marine > Intertidal zone | place: USA...
GCTCTCCTAAAAGATTAATAGGTGTGTCTGATTCAATATATTGAACATACGCATCTACATCAGTACTATCAGTTGTAATCCAGTATCCATTATCATTAGGAAGTACATCTCCATAAAAAAATCGCATAGATTTTTTATTTGATGATTCAGAACTTTTTGGTTCACGTGTTAATCCTAAATAGGCAGGTAATCCCCAAAATTGGTAACTTGCTTTATATCTAAAATCACAAACATTAGATTGATAATTTGGATCATATATAACAGAATTATTAACTAATTGAAAAGAATCACGTTTATTTCCGAACCATAATTTACATGTTATTTCATTATATACAATAACAAACTCTGTGTATCCAGTTGCTTCAAAAGTTGCTAATTCTGAGGGTGTTCCATGAATCTTAATATACTCAGTAACCATATCAGTTACAGCAGTATTAAACCTTCTTGTAAGTTCAGTTGCTATTTGTTCTGGTCTATAAAATCCAGATTCGATTGTAAATACTAATTCTTTTTGTTGAACATCACAATAGTCTCGGATAGCATCAGCTATTAATGCTAATATAGAACCAGGAGGAATAACTGTAGGATTATAAGGCATTAACATTTTAAAAGAAAACTTAACATTATGTTTTTGAGGTGTAAATACGTGAATATTACTAGGAAATGACCATTGAGATAAATTAATCGCAGAAACATTAGTATAATCTTGAGGTAATTCTATTTCAAAGTCGGATGCAGATGGATATTTAAGTATATTACGATCTTCTGAATTAATACTTACCATTTTATTTTCATACATTACTTCATTAGAACTAGGAATAAGTGGATGATTATTAGAAATATTCAACTGACTCATATATATATTTTATAAAGAAATATTTATATATAAATAATTTATATTACTTATATATATAATGGCATTATTTACCAATATTACTAAAGGATTATTAGGTGTTGGAAGTTTTATAGCTTTAATAACATCAATTATTCAGTTATCTGATTTAAATAAATTATCACCATTAGAACTCCAAGGTATATTAAGTTCATCAACTTTTATTGTGTGTGGTATGTTAATAATGATTTCTTTATTTCTAATAGAATCTACTCTCTTAAAAGCATCTCCATTTATAATTGCTTTTGGTGGATTACTCTATTTTACTTATACAATTTATAAACATTATTCTTTTATGATTGAAGGTAACTTAGCATCAAGCACAAATACATTTTTAGCTATATGTGTAGCAATAAATTCAATTATAGGAATGTATATGGTTTATAGAATTAAATCATTAACAGAAACTACACCATTAACCACAACATTATTTAATCTTTTAGTATTTAGTATTATTATTGGAGTTTATGGGTACTTAGTTTATAGAATGGAAATAATGATGACAGAATTTGTTACAGATGGTTAGTCTGTATAAATTTATATGTAATACCATAATTATCATTATCTTCCCAAATACCTGCTATTTTTAATATATAACTATTTGAATTAGTTTTATGCTGTCCTTTTTCTATAAATAAACGAAGTGAACCTGTATTTAATTGTTGAGTTAAATTATATATTTTATTTTTATTTTTAACACTAATGCTTGTCAATAAGTTTTGTTCTAATTGAATTATTTTATTAATTACGTTAATATTTTTTTTAATATCGAAATTACATTTACATTTATTATTAATATAATCTGTATTACATTTTTCTAAATCTATAGCAACATGTATTCCATTTATTGTAAAATTGGGTAACGTATACAATATTCTTGTAAAACGTCCATTCTGAATTATAGTATTCTTTATTGATTCACATAAGTATATATTATCTATTTCATATTCATCTATATTTGTAGCGATTAACATATAATATTATTATTTTATAATGTATAATGTATAATAATATTTATATCTTTTTTAGTTTTCAATATATTTTAAATATTGAAAAATATATTTCAATATTTAAAATAAACTAAAGGTTCTTCACAATATATATAAATGAAAAGTCATTTTGATGAATACCTTGCATCCATTAAAGATGTTGATTTACATCCCAAGTTAAACTCTATAATAGCTAAATTACCTGATGAATTACATAAATTACCTAATTTAATAATATATGGTCCTAAAGGTGTTGGAAAATATACACAAACCCTAAAAATATTGAAAAAATATAGTCCGTCTAGATTAAAATATGATAAGAAGTTTAGTTTACTTTTTAATAAACAAAATATAAATTATAAAATCAGTGATATTCATTATGAAATAGACATGTCTACATTAGGTTGTAACGCAAAATCATTATGGCATGACTTATATAATCAGTTAATTGATATTATTAGTGCTAAGAATCATAAATGTGGTATTATTGTATGTAAACATTTTCATGAAATCCATGGCGATTTACTCGATATATTTTATAGTTATATGCAGAAAAATCATTTATTAAATATTAATATTAGTTTCATTCTAATAACTGAACATATTAGTTTTATATCTGATAATATATTAAATTCTTCACAAATTGTTCATATAGGACGTCCTACAAAATGTTCTTATGAAAAACTAAGCAAATGTAAGCTAACCAATATAAAATCATCAGATATAAACAATATAATGGATTTGGAATATGGATTAGATAATATTATACCTCATAAACATATATGTAATAAAGTATTGAATTATATAAATGATTTATCAAACTTAGATATGATGAAATGTCGAGAAATATTATACGAATTATTAATTTATAATTTAAATATATATGATTGTGTATGGTATATAATTGAACAAGTAAGTCAAAATGATAATTTATCTGATAATGACATTTCAGATATAATTTCTAATTCATATTTATTTTTTAAATATTATAATAATAATTATCGTCCAATTTTTCATTTAGAAAAATATATTTATTATATTACTTGCAAAATACATAATATAAACTTATCTACAAATTATTTAGATATATTATAATATTATATTTATGCTATTAAACGACGCATTAATCACATTACAATTAGACAATCATAAATTATCTAATATTACACTAGATATAGTAAAAAAACAATATCATAAATTAGCACTACAATTTCATCCAGATAAAAATAGAAATTCACCAGAATCTACCAGTAAGTTTCAACAAATTGGAGAAGCTTACGATATTATTGTAGTTGAACTGGATATAATGGGAAGTGATGATGAACCAATAAATACAGATATACCTACATATACTTCTTTTTTACAACAATTTATAGATAATATGTTGGATGGTAAATATTACAACGTATCTTCTATTATTAAAGAAATTGTTTCTAATAATTCTTATAAGGATATCTCTTCCAAATTATTTGACAATATCAATAAAGAAAAGGTTATGATGATATATAATTTTGTGACAAAATACAAACATGTATTGCATATAAGTGACACAATTATTGATAGTATACGTGAAATAATTATTGATAAATTCCAAAATATTAGAGTAGTAAATATTAATCCTTCATTAAAGGATTTATTGTTAAATAATGTATATAAATTAGAGGAAAACAATAAAACATACTATTGTCCTTTATGGCATAGTCAATTATATTTTGATGATATTGAAGATGGTGGATATGATTTAATTGTTAGATGTATTCCTGAACTACCTAGTAATATGCAAATTGACGAAAATAATAATATTATCATTATTGAAAAGTGTAAAATGGATTCAGCATTATTACAAACTGATTATCTTGAAATATCCCTCGAACATAAAAAATTACAAATACCTATTAATAAATTATTAATTCAAAAGGAACAAATATATATACTAAAAAAACTTGGAATATCTCGTATAAATGAACAAGATATATATGATGTTGATGAATTAGGAGACGTTATTATTAAATTGACTTTTTATTAAGATTGAGATAACCAGTTTTTCATTAGTAATATAGAACCTTTATTTATTGTCATATCTGATTTATCTTCAGGTGTAGTTTCAGCTGTAGTTTTAGAGATGTCAGAAGTTTCATTTTTTTGATTTTTTTTTAATAGTTCTAAATTACTATAATACTCTTGTACTTTTTTGTTTACTAATATTTTTTTGTAATCAAAATCATATAAATATAAACCTTCTAATGATTTAACGCGAGATAACGCCACGTATGTTTGACCACATTCAAATATATTTTTTCCTGCATCTATTTCCGCCAAACTTATAGTAGCACCCTGTGCTTTGTGAATTGTTAAAGCCCATGCTAAAATTAATGGTATTTGTGAAATGCCTAATTTGGGAATTGCTTCACTAATCCAGGTATGAATGCCTATAGTTATGGGACGTGGTATTCCATGAAATTTAATTACTGGTAGATTATCCTCTGTAAAATTAATTATTGTTCCTTGACTTCCATTACATAATGTATAACCACATGAAACATCCATATTAACTATACACATTACTTGTGCCCCTACTCGTAAATTTATGGTTTTTTTACATGGAACACTAGATTCTAAGTATAAAAACTCATATTCTATTTCCTCTGAACTATATAAACTATTTTTATCATCAGCTGCTAGTTTCGATTCTCTTTTTCTATCAAATATTTTTTCTGGTGTATTTAATTTATTCATTTCATCATTATTTATTCGTTCTACACTATATCGTCTAGGATATAATTTTGTTGGAAGAATATCTTCATTCATTTGTATTTTTTTATCTACTTGTTCCATTAATTTTTTATACGAATTACGTTTTAATTTTCCTTCTCTAACTTGATTAAGAATATTCGCATAAATAGGATCTTCTTGTCGAAATATTTTTTTAAGATGTACTTGATTTTCTACACTAAATACAGAATACCAGTCATCACTTTCAAAACAAAATTGGGTTGATTCTATATCATCCTCATCCCCTACTGGCGGTAATTGGTAAAAATCACCAGAAAATATAACCTGTATACCTCCATACATATTTTTATTTTTTTTAACACGTTGTCCAATAGTGTTTAATATATTAAATAATTTTTTAGACATCATACTAACTTCATCTATTATTAATATATCTGTATCTAACCAGTTTCTTTTTTTATATTTATTTTTTATTACTCTATCTATTATCTTGTTAGATTCACCTACAGCACGTCCTATTCCTGCCCACGAATGAACAGTCTTAGCTTTACATTCTAATAACACGGATGCGCAGCCAGTTAATCCACATACTTGTATTTGTTTCATATTTTTTATTGCGTCATTATATATTTCTTTAATCAGCGCCGATTTTCCCACTCCACCTGGCCCTGTTAGAAATATATTATCCCCTTTTATGTATTTATCAAATATACGTTGCTGTTCATCAGATAATTGCATTTATTTGTTATATTATTTAAAATTATTTATTATTCAATTTTAAATAATATTATGTGATTATTACTTATAATTAAAATAATATTATTAATCATGATTAGTTCTGATCTTATAATTTTAAATAACTTTAAAAATGAACTAAATGAAAAATATGGAACTAAATGTTCTCTCATGAGACAACATATTAGAGATGAAATTATAAATGGTGAAAATATTATTAATAAAGCTATCAATCAACAATATCCAATATTTAATAATAACATCCAAGATGATAATTATTTAACTAATTGTATATTTCAACTATTACATTTTTATTATCATATACTTATTACAAAAAAAAACTTTTTAGACTGGGACAATAATTTATTTAGTGAGTCACTATATTTAATAGAAGCCGATAGAGTAAAATATTTAAATGAAATAGAAAAATCAGAAATAATAGAAGATACTTTACTCATGTTATTGAACTTAAAATCGAGGGGAAATGAAAAATTAGCTTATATATTATTAAATGAATATAACAATAAAATAAAATATCAATTACAACAAGGTAAAATTATAAATTAAATATTATAAAAATTTATTAATAATTTTATCATCTTCTACTTTATAAGTATTAAAGTAGCTATCAGGTAATATTTTTTTTAAATTATTATATTTATTTTTATACCATTTATCATTTGAATCATTTCTTTTTAGTTCATTCATTTCAGCATTACTTATATTTTCTTTTGAAATATTTAATTCAGTAAATATATCGTTTATTTTATCATATAGTGATTTTAAACAAATAACTACTACCTTAACCTTCTTTATAGGACTTTGATATATTGCGTATCCTTTTTCTTTATCAAATTCTTCATTATAAATATTTATACCCGTATATTCTTGAATTTTTCTAAAATTAAAATCATAACTATATTCTTGCATTTTATTCCATTTAAAATTTAAAAAATGTTTTAATAAATACCTATCATTAGATTTTAATACATTTTCTTTTCCAAAGTAATAAGAATATAAACATTTGTTTATATTTAATTCTTGAACTTGAAAATATCCTGATAAATACATATCAGTTGGTTTTCTAATTAGTGTAAACCATATATCAAACTCTTTGTTATTCAACATATCATAATTTAATTTTGTATGTCCTCGTAATATTATTTTATTTTTATCCATATATTCTTTATAATTTGTATTACCTTCCCAAATTAATTGATATTTAAATTTATTTTCTAATATACTTGATAAGGTTGAAGACCCAACTTTAAATGGAGTTACTATAATTATATTCATATATTATATAATAGTATATAAATATAATAAACTAACTTATAAAGTTTTTAATTATTATATCATGAAGAAAAATCAAGTTGGTCTAAAGAGAGACACAATAGACAAATATTATACAAATCCTATTATTGTAGAATTGTGTTTAACAAAAATTAAAGAATATATTAACATAAATGAAGATGATATTATTATTGAACCTAGTGCTGGAAATGGAGCATTTATAAATGGAATAAAAGAAATGTGTAATAATACATTTTTTTTTGATTTAGAACCAGAACATGATTCCATTATAAAACAAGATTATTTATTATGGAAACATCACCATTTACCAAAAATATCAATACATGTTATAGGAAATCCACCATTTGGAAGACAATCCTCATTAGCAATTAAGTTTATAAAAAAATCATGTGAATACGCTGAAAGTATTTCATTTATATTACCAAAAAGTTTTAAAAAAGATAGTTTAAAAAAACACTTTCCTTTAAATTATCATTTATTCTGTGAAATAGATATTCCTAAAAAATCTTTTTTAGTTAATAATGAAGAATACGATGTTCCATGCGTGTTTCAGATTTGGAAACGTATGGAAACACATCGAGAAATACCCGAAAAAATATATCCAAATAATTTTAAGTTTGTAAATAAAACAGATGACGCAGATATTTCATTCAGAAGAGTAGGAATAAACGCCGGAAAAATAGAAAAAAATATATTAAATAAGAGTGAACAAAGTCATTATTTTATAAAATTTATAAACATAGAATTAACTGATTATATATTTGAAAAATTAAAAGATATAAATTTTGAGTGTAGTAATAATACTGTAGGACCCAAATCAATATCTAAACAAGAATTAATTAAGGTATATAATAATGTATTAAATATCTAAAAACCGATTTCTTCATTTTTTTCAACCCTTTCCTTTTCTTTTGCAAATTGCTGTTTTAATTTTTCTAAGTATAAAATCCCATCCATTAATTCTTCTTGAGCATGTTGTATCCAATCTAATGTTGATAAATCTGTTCGATCTAAATTTGTTCCATATTTCATTTGTCCAAATTTAGCTCTACTAACAAAGGAAGATATTACACCCATTACAACACTATCCAGATTATCACAATTCATAGATTGGTTTTTGTCTGACATAATATAAATATATTTAAATATTTATATTATTTTATTGAAACATTATTACGCTATCATTTCAGCAGTTAATTTTGGATGGCTATTATAATCGATAATCTCAATATCACACCATTCAAAATCTTCAATATTCTTTTTATCCTTTATTTTAATTTGAGGAAAAGAATAAGGCGAACGTGTTAATTGTTCTTTAACTTGTTCATAATGATTTTCATAAATATGACAATCCCCAAATACCATAATTAATCTATCTGGCACAAAACGCATTTTAACATCTGGATCATTATTTAAACATGTGCACATTAAATTTACAAGAAGGGAATAAGATGCTATATTATAAGGAACACCCAAAAAAAAGTCACCAGAACGTTGAACCATTTGACAAGATAAATAATTGACACCATTATTTTCTACTACATAAAATTGAATAGCAATTCCATGACAAGGATATAATACACCTTTATGGGCTTGATGTGGAACAAATGTTGTCATTAAAATACGACGTGAATATTTGTCTTTTTTCAATAAATCCATACAATACTTAATTTGATTAAAACCTTCTTCTTCATAACTAGTATCACAACCTACATAATCAGCTCCAGCATGTCGTAATTGAAATCCATACATATTGCCAACATCTCCTTCTCTATATGGTAGATTCATATTGTGTAAAAACTCAGGTGTTGTATTTGCCTTCCAAATATTTACTTTCTTTTCTTCTAATATTTTACTATCTGTTTGTCCTCTTATAAACCACATTAACTCTTCAAAAATACCTCGTATAAACATTTTTTTTGTAGTAAGTAATGGGAATTGATCATTTATATTGAATATTAAACGTTCACCGAATATGGATTTTGTAACAGAATTGCGTGTTTTTCTTTCATCGCCTGTTTCTATTATTGTATTTAATAACTTCAAGTATCCAGATTCATCAATATTTGACATAATTATGAATAAAAAAAGTATTTATATACTTTTTATTTTATTAAAATTATTTTATATTTTTTAATTTGGATATACTCTATCTTCCCTAAATATTGATCTTCCCATCATACATACAATAAATATTCCAAATACTATGATAGCCTCCATATTAATTATTTATTAAATTAATGAATTTAAATATAATTATTTTTTTTCAATTTTTTTTACACCTTTTACCATTTCAAATGCCAATAATTTTATGAATAAAAATAAAATTGAATTAAAAATTAATTTACATTATATTTGTTATAACCCAAACATAATGACTACACAACTAAAAAGATTTAGAGATATAACAAAGGCAGTATATGGAGGTTATTATACTGATTTGGGAAATACTGAAATTATGGATGAAAGCACACTTGAAAATATAAAATTGCGAGTTGTTTCACATGAAGGTGTTCATAAAGACATACAATATATAATTACAATTAAATTTCAAGAAGAAGGAAATTGGCCACTGGTTTACATAGATTCTGACATATATGATAAAATTAAAACAAAAAACTACTTACAAGAAAGAGGAAGGGTTGGTCAACACAAGGGTATATGTATTAAAAAAATAGGTTACGGATATCAATTTAACAATAATTTTAAAAATTTATGCGGTAATAAATGGGAAAATTATATTTATAATTTAATTTGTGTATTTAATAATTTACAAGATTTTGGAAAAGGAAATGGTATTAAATCAAATTATAGAACTATTTTGTCTTTATGAGCGTTTGAAATGGTAAAAGGTGTAATTAAGTATGTAATAAAAAAATATATAGCACATATGGCTATATATTTTTTGCGTTTTTATTTCGTATTTTTTGCGTTTTTATTTCGTATTTTTTGCGTTTTTATTTCGTATTTTTTGCGTTTTTATTTCGTATTTTTTGAGTTCTTTAAATTAGACTGCCTTCTTTCTAACAACCTTCTTCTTAGGCTTTGTAAAGACTGATTCAGGCTCAGGCTCTGGCTCTGGCTCTGGCTCAGGCTCAGGCTCTGGCTCTGGCTCTGGCTCTGGCTCTGCTTCAGATTCTTCCTCTTCCTCTTCCTCATCTTCATCAGTATCTTCAACATCAGCAACATTAGTATCCTCATTATCATTTGTTGATGATGCCGAAAGTGTCTTCAAACGTTGCTTATCGTTTGGCTTAAGACTAATCAAACACTCGTCCAATAGAGAAGCCTTGGGACGTTGAACAACTGCTTGAACAAGCTTCCAAGTAACGCCAAACTTACCAGACTTCATAACCCAGATTCCCCCGCACTGAATAATTGTAGCCAAGTGTGTTCCTTTAGTGAGATAATTAATAGGTGTGTCTTGAGAATCAGATGGATTAGGAAACAACTTCGCACCATCTTCATCACAAATAAGAACCTTCCAACTACCATCCCACATTTGAATCTTTACTCTTAGTAAAGGAGCCTTCGAAGTGTCAGGATCACCAGTAATCTTATCCTTAGGATACTTCAACATAGGAGTGAATAGTGCTTCAACTACCTCAGCATTCTTATGAAGCTTACCAAACCATTCCTTAGAATGAGTAAGTGCGTCTGCCTTGACCTTTTCCTCAAAAGCTTGCATATTTGCCAAAAAGCTAGTTGCGTCGTCAGTCTTATATTCTTCTGTTGGGAATTGAAGAGGCATTTCAAACTTCTTATTATCTTCAAAATCACTAGCACCCCATGTTAACATCAAAGGGGTTGATAAACGAAGTCCTGTATTTGTAGTAGGATTCAAAATATTAATTGTCTTACCACCAAGATTTCCCAACGCCTTAGGCGCAGAATACTTGATTTCAGATGTGTTGAATGTAGTGCCGTCAATAATAGTCTCTGCCATCTTATATATGATAGTATACTATATAGAAGTTCCTTTAAATCAATTTTTTTTTAATTAATACGTATTACAGCATAATGCTCACAATCTGCTCACAATATTATATTATTTATGTATAAAAGTAACACATAATATTTTTATATTTTTCATAATTTTATCTATCAATTTTAATTTAATTCTTAAATAATAATTAAATCATATATGATAAGGAAAAAAATGATAATATATTTATTACCTTATAAAATTAATTAAAAGATTATTATGTATGTATAATATAATAATATTATGGAAATTATAGATAATGTTATATGTAATAATATATGTAATAATGTAACTAAAACAAAGGACTCAATTACAAAATATATGAAAATACTTGCAAAAAGTGTAGAAAGAGATATAGATAAACCTTCCAAACTTCCAAAAATATCAGATTATGATTTTATAATACCTAATATAAATGAGATTTCTCTCTTAGTAAGATATAATTATAATTTGCAACAATTGAAAAAAATAAGTAAAACTTATAAATTAAAAGTAACCGGTAATAAAACAGAATTATTTAATCGTATTTACGTTTTTATGTCTCTCTCTCAATATATTATTAAAATACAAAAATATTGTAGAGGGTGTTTATTTCGAAAGTATTTAAAATTACATGGTGAAGGATTACGTACTCGTTCTTTGTGCACAAATGAAACTGACTTTTTATCTGGAGATAAATTAACCGATATAAAATATCCTCAATTTGTCAGTTTCAAAGACGAAGATGGGTTCATATATGGATTTGATATGGTATCTCTTCATAATCTATTAATAAGAGGTGGATTAAAAACCCAGAATCCGTATAATCGCTCTGTTCTCTCACGAACAATTATATCAAATATAAATAAACTTATAAATTTAAGCAAGGTATTAAAACAATCTATAACTCTAGACATTGATGAAAATATATTAGTAAAAAATAATATTAGCACATGTGATAGAATTACTAATTTATTTCATAATATTGATTTGTTAGGTAATTATAGTAACCCAGATTGGTTTATAGATTTAAATTGTCATCAACTAATTAAATTATTACGCGAAATAGAAGATATTTGGATGTATAGAGCTCAATTACCATATGAGACTAGACGTAATATTTGCCCAATAGGAAATCCTTTTAGAAATCTAAATATAAATGAATTATTAGTGGAAAATGATATAGATATTATTAGAAGAAAAACATTAACTATTTTAGAAAATATAGTAAATACCGGAATTGATCAAGATAGTCAAGCATTAGGCTCTTTTTATGTATTGGGATCAATAACTTTAGTAAATCCAGAAGCTGCATGTGCGTTACCTTGGTTATTTCAATCTATGAATTATTAATATTAAATATTTAGCTTGATATATCCTAACAAATATATATTATGTTAAAAATATACTTAAAAGGTATTTACTAGACTATAGTATAATAGATGGCAAAGGCAACTACCACTACCACTCCTAAGACTCCTGCTAAGGCAAAGGCTACCGAAACTAAGGCCAAGAAGACAACCAAGAAGGCTGATGCTCCTGAACCCGCACCACCTGTTGTTCAGGAGACAGCTCCTGAGACAGATGCTGCTCCTGAGCCTCCTACCGAGGATAACGCTCTTGCTGAGCAATCTATGGCCTTCCTTTCCAAGCTTCAACAATTGAACACTTGGATCTCTTCTATGAAGACTGAGTTCCGTGCTCTTGAGAAAGCATGGACTCGTGAGGTGAAGACTCTTCAGAAGAAGAGTGGTCGTAACAAGCGTAAGGCTGGTAATCGTGCTCCTAGTGGATTCACTAAGCCCACTTTGATCTCTAATGAGCTCGCTGATTTTATTAAGCAACCTCATGGAACTGAGATGGCACGCACCGATGTTACTAAGGAGATTAACAAGTATATTCGTGCCAACGATCTTCAAGATAAGCTTAATGGTCGTCAAATCCATCCTGATAAGCAACTATCTTCACTTCTTAAGCTTACAAAGGAGGACCAGCTTACCTACTTTAATCTTCAAAAGTATATGACTCACCATTTTGCCAAGAGTGGTAAGCCACTTCCAGAGGGTGTTTAAATATTATAAACAATAAATATTATAAACAATAAATAATGATAACAATTATAAAAAATGTAGTAAATAAATTAAAAAAAAACATTTATTATTTAAATAAACAATAAACAAAAAACAAAAAACAAAAAAGAATAAAATAAAAAACAATAAAAAGTTTTTTATTTTATATCATTACTAATTGAAATACTTATTTAATAAGCAAATATAAATCCATCCTTTTCTAAAATAGGACGCATTTCATTATGAATTAATGGTCCATTAGTTATTTTTATATCTTCTTTAACTAAAAGATAATCTAGTGAGAATATATCTAATACCTTTTTGATATCTCCTCTTTGTAATACATTTGGATTGTTCAAATTAAGCCAATTATAAAAGTCTAATTTATCAATATTATAATGTTTGTATTTTTCAAATAATTGTAATATATCGTATAAATTAATTTCATTTTTAAAGTTATAATCTGTTCCTGATAACGCACATATAACTTTAAAATCATCCATCTCAATACCAATCTCATTCAATATTCCATATGTATCATATAAAGTTATTGTACTTTTCATTAGATTTAAATATCGCAGAACATATGGACATCCATACATAAACATGTCCATATCTTCACTCATACAAGCCCATACTTTATTTGTAGAAACTAACTGAACACAAAGATCATCTGCTTCTCCATCAGCTTCATAATACGAATATCCATATGCACTAATTAATGATTTAACATCTCTAATATTCTCTTTTGTTATATATGTTGTTTTTTTCTTCAACATATCTAATTCATTTAATATATCTCCCTTCTCGCCATCTGTTAGCTTATTTATATCATTCTTTAATTTTTCACTTAGTTCATTATATTCTTTTTCTGAAATCATTCTTAATTTTCTTCTTTCTTTTAATACTTCATTTTTTTCTGGGGGAGGTTTTCCATCAAATATGAAAATAGGAATTATATTATTTTGTTTAAATAATCCCATCATTAGATAGAAACTTTCAATCAACGTATTATCACCTCTATATTTATACATATAAATACTTATATCTACTGCTATTTTCTTATTTTTCATATCTGATAAAGAAATATTTTTTATCGATTTAGAGCATTTTTTTTTAAAATATTTATTTAAATATCTGATCCCCATTTTTCTTACTTATTACGTTTGATATTTTATTCGGTATTATTTCAATTTTTATAATAATTCACATAATGTCATTCTTGTATTCATTAATATATCTTCATTTTTTTTAGTATTTTTAATATTATTCAGAATATTCTCTGTTTTTTCAACATTTGATAACATATTGATGTCCTTATATTTTTTTTTAATGAAATCGCATAATTTATTTAAGTTACCTGTTGTTTGTTTGAATTGAAAAAAATGGATGTTATTTTTATCACACCACTCTAGAAAATATGTATAATTATTTAATAATACAGCATTTATTATGTAATACGCTAATACATTTGTATTTTCCTTATATAAATTATCTCTTAACACGCCTGCATATTTAGATGAAGAATATAAATTTTTATATGTTAATCCTAAAAAATTTAATATCTTCACCATTTGATAAGTTGTATAATCTTTTTCCCATGTAATTAATATATGATATTTTGTTACAAAAGAATGTATATCATCTTTTTTATCAATTATATGATAAGCGCAAAAACCAGCATTAAATATTTTTGCCCAAAACTCAGCATAGGCTTCATATAAATTTACATCAGATTTAACCTTAAATATGGAAAGTATTTCTTTATTACAATCTGCGAGAGAATGACGAATTCCTGAAAAATCTAATCCAAAAGTATGAAAGGTCTCATGAATAAAAACCTTAAACCATTCCTCTTGTCTATATATAATGATTTCAGCATTCATATTTACTGGACATGAATAAGTAAATGCTGTGTTCATATGTTTTTCACCTAAAATATCAATAGAAGTCACAGGTAATCGTTTTTTCAAAGAGGTTAGATAGAAATATATAGTTAAATCTTTTACACATTTATTATTAGCATACTTATTAACTATATATAACCATTGAATAATTTTGTCTATATATGAATCATATTTCGATAATGTCATATCATTATTCATTTTTTCAATTACAAAATGTATCTTAATATTCATATCCATGAGAGAAATATCATAGGTAATCAAATGTTCCATAGTTTCGTCGATGTATGTCCTCATATTTTGTGGAAATGCTGTAGGATTGAATGTAGTTGGCTTAGGAATTTGTTCGAAATAATTTATTTTTAGATATTGCTTTTTATAAACAATATTCTTATCTTTTTTCTTTAATAATTTTAAATATTTATAAGATGCATGTATTTGATCGTATATTTTTTCCAAAAGTTCTTCATCTTTTTTGTTTAAAGGGTGAATATTATTATAATATTTCATAATAAATTGTATATACTTCCTACTACTTTTACTTAGAATCATATATATAGTTATATATAATTATGTTATATTTATTTAGATATAACATAGTTATTATTAAAAAATTAATTTAAATATTATTATTATTATTATTATATATGTTAAATAATTTACTTAGTTTACACAAAAATAGTAATTCTATTAACATTTTGAGGGACGTAAATAAAAATATTTCTGGTAGGAAATTTCATGAGTCTACCTATATATTATATGACCTAAGGTCTTTATTAGATAATAAAGAAAAAACTTATCTTGAAATAGGTAGTTATATTGGTAGTTCTGCTTCACTAATTATGCAAAATAAGTTTAAAACTAATCTCATATGTATTGATCCTTGCGTACTAGACAAATCCCATTATAAAGAAGAATTATCTCAAGTTCAAGTGTTAAATAATAACTTAACACGTAATAACATAAATAACTATAATTTTTGCGTATATCCCAAATTTTCACAAGATACCGAATTATTACAAGAACTTAAAAATAAAAATACTAAGGTTGATATTTTATTTATAGATGGTGACCATTCATATGACGCAGTTATACGTGATTGGAACAATTATATGGATTTTGTAAACTATGGTGGTTTTATTTGTTTTGATGATTATTACGATGATATATATTCTCCAGAAGTTCGACCTGCTGTTGATTATATTGTTAAGAATCTCAACAAAGATATATATGAAGTTATTGGTAGCATAGAAAATATTCATAATATAAATACTAATGATGTTGATTATAAACATCCAAATTTTATTAACGAATTTATTATTTATAAAAAAAATAAAATAAAACTTATATAGATTATTCCAATAATTTAAAAAATGTTTTTACCACAGAATATCTAATTAAAATTAAACATATAATATATTGTTTCAGACTTTTTCAATTGTTTCATATTAATCTTTAATAATTAATTACAAAAATTAATATGAATATTATAATTATATTATAATTATATTATATGAATTTTTATAATATAAAAAATATAAATAAAGAAATAACTTATCCAGATATATATTTTACTCCAGAATATGGCAAAGCGTGTGAGTATTCGGATAATGCTATATGGGAATTGTGTCAATATAAAGATTTAATTTATGTATATTTAAAAAGAGAATATATTTTTGAAGGAGAAATATATTATGATTTAATTACACCTTATGGATATTCTGGATATTATTTTGAAAATCAACAAACATATAATGAATTTATAAAAATATTTAGAGAAGAAGCAAAGAAAAAAAATTATTTAACTGAGGTTGTTAGAGAAAATCCTTATTTAAATATTAATATTTCTGAACATTATGATACAATAATTTCGCGAATGACATTAGGAGTAACAACAGATAATTACAATAATTTTGATGATTATTTAAATAATACTCATAAAGACAACAAACGAGGATATGTTATAGGTATTAAAAAGGGACTAATATATAAAATGGAAGAATATAATAAAACAAATATAGATAATTTTACAAATATTTATAATATAACTATGAAAGGCTTAAATGCTGATAAATATTATTATTTTAATGAAAATTATTATAAAGCATTAGATAATTTGAAAAAAAAAATTTTTTTTGCGAATGTGTATTTGGATGAAAAAATAATAGCATCATGTATAATATTTAAATACGATAAATTAATGCATTATCATCTAGGAGGTTCACTATTAGAATATCGAAACTTACGTATAAATAATTTTCTTCATTGTAATAATATAAAGTTTTGTATAGAAAATAAATATAATTTATATTATTTGGGAGGTGGTCTAAAAGATAATGATAGCTTATTTAATTTTAAAGAAAAAATATCTGATAATAGTAATAATTATATAATTTATAAAAATATTTTAAATGGAGAAATTTATGATAAAATTAAAAAACAATATGACCATGATAATTACTTCCCCATTTATAGACAATAAGTAGTAATTAAATATAAAAGATATTTATAAGATACAGATGAAAAAATATGATATTTATTCAACCCATGGCAATAATTATGAAGGACTATATAATTATATATTTTCAAAATAGGTTTTTGTTGCCTCTTTTGTATCAAAATCAGGAAGTAATATATCATCGACAGGTTTATAAGTATAAGCGTGTGGATATCCATTATTAATAAATGATTTATCATTTAGATCATTATATCTAAAATGTGTGCTCCATCTTATATTATTTGTAATATTATTACCTGAACTATGAACTAAAAACGATGAAAAGAATATAGCATCCCCTTGTTTTACATCAGTTGATTTAAAATCATCATTATTAAAGTCATTTACTAACCCAAAACTATCTTTTTTCTCACTTGTCAAAAGACCTAATTTATGTGTTTCCGGTATCAGGGCAACACTACCTAAATCTTGATTAATATCTATAAGAGGAACCCAACATACTATACTATTAACTGAACCTTGCATTGACGCCCAATCTTGATGAGGTGGAACCGTATGATTTATATCCGATTTACTAATATGTTTAGAATTACTAAATAAAACAGGACGAGTAGATATTATAGGACATTGGATACCTAACATTTTAATAATATTTAAAATTTTATCATCTAATGACAATTTCCACAAATCAATAATATGTTGGCATTGTTTTCCACAATTTAAAAAGGTATTAAAATTATTTTCAAATAATATTTTTATTTTTTCTTCAAAAGTATTATTGTCAATATCACAAGAAGTAATAATATTTAATTTTTTCATCTGTATCTTATAAATATCTTTTGCTTGATTTACAATTTTATCAATTTGTCTTTTTTCAAACAAATTTCTAACAATTAAAAATCCAAACTTATTATAAAAATTACAAAATAATTTTTCAGAAAACTTTATGCGCATATTACTTTTGTAATTTAATCTTTTTAGAAAGATGTCAACAGAGTCAGCATTAAAATTAGTTTTATCTTCACAATCAAAAGAAGGAATTTCTATAACAGAATAATTATTACTTTTTTTATCTGCTAAATAGTTTTCTAAGTTATTATATTTTGATCTTAAATTATGCGATATATAGAGAAACTCATCAATATCAATATTTAATATATAATCGTAATCGTCAAACTTAATAGGGTCTTTAAAATGCTGACATTTGCTAGAATCTATAATATAAGTATCTATATTTACTAAACTTTTATAAAAATTTAAAATACTATTCGTTTTATCGGTTGATTCATCATCATACACAATATAATTAATAAAACCTATAGAAATATGATATTGAAACCATTCATCTAAATAGTCATGTTCATTTCTAATGGTTAATTTAATAGCTATTTTATCCATAAATTATGTATTAAATATATATTTATATTATTTAAATGAATATACATATATACATATATATTCATAATGTCGCATGAAATAATATCCAAGCATTATGAAAGATGTTTTGACAAATATGGAGATAATCATAAAGGTGTAGATTGGCCAAATGAAGAAGATTTACATACTAGATATGATGTAATGTTAAATATCATAAAAGATGTGCCCAAAAAAGATAAAGTAACAATATTAGATTTTGGGTGTGGATGTGGTCATTTATTAGAATATATACAACAAAAAAAGATAAATATTGAATATAGTGGATTAGATATATCAGAAAAATATGTTAATTATTGTAAAAGTAAATACCCATATCATACATTTTATAAAATAGATGTATTAAAAGAACAGATAGATGAACTACCTAATTTTGATTATATTATTTTAAATGGTGTATTTACTGAAAAAAGAGAATTAACAGAAGATGAAATGTTTAATTTTTTCACTTCTGTATTAAAAATAATATTTAATAAAACAAAGATTGGTCTATCGTTTAATGTAATGTGTCCTATTGTTGATTTTAAAAGAAGTGATTTGTTTTATTTGTCTTATGATAAGCTTGGTATATTTTTAAAAGAATATCTATCGAGACATTATATAATAAATAATAATTACAAATTATGGGAATATACTACATATGTTTATAAGTAAAATAATATAAAATAAAAACTATATATTGTTTTATAATGAAAAAAGTAATTATATTTGGTACAGAAAAAAACTCCGAGTTGGCAAATTATTATTTAACAAATACTTCAAATGAATATGAGGTTATCGCATTTACTGTTCATAGTGAGTTTAGAAAGGTTGATACCATATTCACCAAACCTTTAGTGGATTTTGAAAATATTGAAGAAAAATATTCGCCTAATGAATATTATTTATTTGCTCCTCTAAGTGGTAAAATGTTAAGTAAAACTCGTGAAAAAATATATAACGAGGGAAAAGCAAAAGGATACAAATTTATTAGTTATATAAGTAAATATGCTACAGTATTAACAGATGATATTGGAGAAAATTGTTTCATATTAGAGGATAATACAATTCAACCATTTGTAAAAATAGGTAATAATTGTGTTTTATGGAGTGGTAATCATATTGGTCATCATAGTATTATTAAAGATCATGTATTTTTAACCTCTCATATTGTAATATCTGGAAATTGTGTAATAGAAAGTTATAGTTGGTTTGGAGTAAATGCTACAATTAGAGATAACATTTTAATTAAAGAGGGTTCTTTAATATCGATGGGGGCATGTTTGACTAAACCAACTGATAAATATACAATTTATATCGGTGTACCAGCAAAGCCTGTTGGTAGGTCAGATGAGGAAAAAGTGTGTAGTAAATTATAGTCTAAGGGTCATAATGAAGTTCATATGGCATAGAAGACAAATCACTATCTTTGGTTATCTGATGTTTAAGTGTTATCTCTCCGAATAAAGTTTCTTTTTCTTTTCCAAAGTCATCTTGACATAATAAAATATAATATTTATCATTTTTTGTAAATATTTCTGGATAACAATACCATTTGGAACACGACACGTTATCATTAATTATAATTTCTTTTGTATCATAAAAATATATTAGGTCATCACTATATGCTGAATATATTTTATAATAATATTTTGTACATTGGTTATCATATTTATGCCTAATCGAAAATATAATAAAATATTTTCTAATTACTGGATTTCCATCATTATCAAAATTACATTTATGACTATCAATATTTATGTTTTCTTGAATATAGTGGAGTAAATGCCCCTTATCCTTATTATAATTAACTATATTATCAAACGTTGGTTTGTAAAAGTCATTTTTATCATTTTGAAAACAAAACAAATATTTACCCCAATAATACTCAGGACGTTCTTCATCTATTTCTATTTTAGAAGCATAAATATTTTTTTTATATATTTTACATATTAAATGATTTTCTAAATCCATTTTTTCTATTTTCTCTATTTTAAATTGTTCTATATTTCTTTTTTTAATAAAATACTTATAACATTGAGTTTTATGCTTATAATAATCAATAGATTTTTGTTCAATTAAAAAAATATATTCTTCTTCATTTTCAGAAATATCCCATATTAATGTGCTTTTATCAAAACTATGATTAATATATTTTTTTTTAATAAAATTAAAATCAATATCATAAATCTCATAAAATAATATAAATTTATTAACATTTGTAGTTACATTCTCACTATCAATTCCAAATAAATAATATAAATTATTATGTCGTAGTAATTTAGGAAATTTAACGTTTTCAATAGTTTTAATAATATTAACTTCCATTATGGAAAATATATTAATAATATTTAACTTATTTATATATTAAATATTAAATATTAAATATAATATTATAATAATATATAGAAGTTAAATGACAATAGAAGAAAATATTAAATTAGCTGTATTAATGTGTACATATAAACGTAAAAATGGATTAAGTAAAGGTTATTTAAAAAGAGCATTTAAGTCGTTAGAAAATCAAACTTATAAAAACTTTAAATTATTTGTAATAGGTGATGATTATAGTGATAATGAAGAATTTGAAGATATATGTAAAAGTTATAATGGAGATATTTATTACTATAATAATCCAGAAAGTTTTAGAACTTATAATTTCAAAAATAAAGAAAATCATTGGTCAGTTGGTGGAGGAAAAGCAATAATTTATGCACAAAATAAAGTAATAACAGAAAATTATGATTATTATTTCCATTTAGACGATGATGATACTTGGGAACCTAATTATGTAGAAATAGTTGTAAAATATATAAATCGATTTCCAAAAGTAGATGTATTATATAGTAGATCTGTATATCTTGATGGATATATGCCTTATTATCATGAACCAGAAGAAAATGTAACATATAATAATTTCCCGTTAAAACCCGCACATAGTGTCCATAGTACTCATGTATATAACGTAAAAACATTAGGAAACGTATTACTAGAAATATCACTTAATTTACAAAAACAAGCCGATATCATTAATAATAAAAATAAAAATAATATAGAATATTACAAAAGAAATGCTGATAGCTATAAAGTTGATTTAAAAAAAATTAAATCAATTAGTGATGGATATGAATATAAAGAGGAATGGATTCTACCAGGTGATCATTTAAAAGCTGTTGAGTTAGGTAATACTAAAAAATATAATAACATTTTTATTCCATTAATAATTGTTAATAAATATACTGATGGAAATATTCCTGATATTTAATTTAATAATATATAAAAATATAGATCAATATAAAGATTATCAACTTAGAAATCAATAAGTATTTATTAAATGAAAAACTTAAATAATATTTTTTATTTAATTATTATGGATAAATGGATAGCTAGTAAAAAAATAGATTTTGACAAAATAAAATTATATTTAAATAATTCAATTGAATCTAATCATTTTACAAATTATGGTCCAAATGTACAATTACTTGAAGAGAAAATACGTGAATATTATTGTATAAATAACGATAAAAGTATTATTGTTACAAATAATGGTTCAACAGCTATTCAAATGTTAGCATCAGCAATACAATATCATCATAATAAAAGTATTCAGTGGGCAACTCAATCATTTACATTCCCACCAAGTGTTCAAGGTTCATTAATGAGCACTATAATAATAGATATCGATAATGATGGCGGAATAGATCTAGATAAGATTGATGTTAATATTATTGATGGAATAATAATTACAAATATTTTTGGAAATGTTGTTAATATTGAAAAATATGAACAATGGGCAACAACATATAATAAATACATTATATTTGATAATGCAGCAACAAGTTATACATTTTATAATAATAAAAATTGTTTAAATTATGGTAATGGATGTAGCATTAGTTTTCATCATACAAAACCTTTTGGTTTTGGTGAAGGAGGAGCAATTATAGTAGATAATAAATATGAAAAAGAAGTAAGATGTTTGATTAATTTTGGTATCAATTTAACAAATAATTATTATGTAAAAGAAGGAAATAACGCAAAAATGTCTGATATATCTGCAGCTTATATACTTCAATATTTAGATGTTTTTTTTAATAAAATTATTGAACATCATTCAAATATGTATATTTATTTTCAAAAACAAATAGAAAGGCAAGATATACATTCTTTTAAATTATTTCCTAGCTATCACGATAATAATAAAATAACACCAGCTTGTTTTGCTTTATTATTTAATGAATACTACGATAAATATGAAAAAATACTAACAGATAATAATATAATTTGTAGAAAATATTATCATCCTATAAAAGATACAACTATAAGTAAATGTTTTTATAATAATATACTATGTATACCATGTCATTTAGATATAAATGAAAAACATATTGATAATGTAATTCAATTATTATTAAATATTAATAAATATTAATTTAATATTAATAAAAATTAATATGAATATTATAAAATCTGTTTATGAGTAGATTCTCCAAGTTCGGTAATATATGGGCGAGAACCTATATCACTTTTTATATCTGATTTTGGTATATACCATTCATGACCATATCTATTTCTTAATTTTATCCAAGGTTGATATGGAATGTTTAATTTTATAGACGATTCATCTTGTATGTGTTTGCTCAATCTAATAATACCTTTATTACCTTTATTACCTAATGTATCCGATTTATTACTAACTATATTAAAATCTATAGTTGATATTGGATTAATATTTGTCCATATTGCGTTTTCCCATAAATCATGATAGTTATTGTCTTGAACGTTACATCCATAAAAATCAATAGATGGTGAATTTTCTCCTGATTTTATACTTAATAAACTACGAATATTATCAGTTATTATATAATTATTTTTTTTAGCATATTCTAGTATATCATCTTTATATTTTATATCTATTAATATATCTATATCATCATCCTGATCTATACAACTATTATGTCTTATAATACCTAGTAATGTTCCATACCCAACAAACCATTCATTAATATTTAATTCATTTAACCACTTAACAATTTTATACAACTCTTTATTTAAAACCACTTTACTAAAACAACTTTTTACCATATATATTTAAATTATAACTAATTATTTAAATACATATTATTGTTATTGTTATATTTTTTGACAAATTACTCTTATACATATTGGGTTTTCATCTTTATATATCGCAAATCCATCATTTTCTTCAATATATATTATTTTAAAACTACACTCTGTTAACATTAATTTTAAATTATCGAGATTAGTAAAATTACGATAATGACCATCACCAAAATGTCTTTCTTCTAATTTACTCTTATCACTTCTAGTTTCTATACATAATAGAGTATCTTTATTTTGTATGCTTTTAAATAATTCTAGGATTTCTTTATCTGGGATACTATGTATTGAAAAACGTGAATAGATCATATCATATTTATCTTTTGGATATGTAATCATATTCCCCATAACAAAATTACAATTATTAAATGCTTTACATTCTACTGATGCTTTACATTCTACTGATGCGTCTATACCAACAATATTATATTCTTGTTCTGCAAAATAGTAACTATCTCGTCCATTTCCACATCCAATATCTAATATATTTTTTATTGGTTTTATAATATTAGTATTACTTTTTAAATGGTCACATATAAATATCGCAAAATCAGATGGTTTTATAATAGCTTTATTTTGAGAATAAAAGTTAGACCAATAAGTTTTTTCTTCTTGATTCATTATAAAATATAATTTTTTATATTTAAATTATATTATAGTTAATTAATAGTTTTTTTCCATACTTCATAAAAATTATTGTAAAAAACTCCAAATCCACCACGAACAGAATCAACTACATTAAAATTATTTTTTAATAAAATGTTATCTACATATCCTTTATGATTTGGATCAGTATAATCATTCTCTACAATAATTAATTTAATATTATTTAAAATATCGGGCATATCTTTCAATATAAAATAAAACGCGCCTTCGCAATCTAATATTAATGTATCAAAATCAATCTTATATTTGTTACGAATTTCTATTAAACTAATAATATTCACTTTTTTATATCCTTCTATTTCTTTATCACTTTCTATACATGCCCAACCTTTTTGATATAAATTACGAAGCGATAATGCTGATGGTTCTATATGAAATTTAAAATTATTATTATCTCTATTTTCTTTTAATTTTATGGAACTTTCTGCGTCTGATTCTAATACAAGCAAATTAGAATCATCATTTAATAATGATGCTATGATTAAAGAGTTTCGTCCTATATTACCTCCTATTTCTAAGACTTTTTCATTACCTGTTAAATGTTTTATCGATAAAAGTTGTTCATCATATTCCTCTATAAAATTACCATATTTAATATTAAGACTATGTTGTAATAATTGTAATTTGTGATTTGGTTTAACATAATCACAAGTTTGGGCCAAAGTGCTTTTATTAATTCTATAGATCATATAAATATAATATGTATAGTATTTATATTATATTTTACATATAACTATTTTTTTAATTCTTCGCGAATAAGCATTAATTCATTTTGGATTTCTGGTTTCATTCCTTGGCGAAAATGTAATAACTTGGCATCTTGAGTTTCTAACAATATTTTTTTCATATCAGCAATTGTGGAAAACTTGGCTCGCATAGCATCTTCTAATACTTTTTCTTTTCGTTTACCATAAAAAGTATTATCTATTTTCACTTCGGGGGCACGAAGAGGAATATCTTTATATCTTCCGCTTTTACTACCAGCAGCTTTTGCCATTAAAGGGTCTTTGGATAATTTACTTCCTGACCCAGCTGTAAAAGTTAAATAAAAATCACGATTATTTTCTTTAAACTTATTGGCTTGATAATAATGGTCAACGCTATTCCATAATTGATTATCCAATTCAAATGGAGTTTCTATTAATAGATAAGAGTTATCTAATTTACGCCTCCAATCTTTGATAGAATTTAAGGTAGCAAATTTTTCAATAGAACCTATCGGTATTTTTTCACCAGCTCCTTTTCCAGGAGGTTTATCATTTGATTTACTATAATATTGAAATACAATATTATCATCATATAAACCACGAATACGCGCGTCTGATAAATCCTCTAATTCGTCGTCATCTTTTATATCTGAGTTTGATTCTTTATTTGTAATTGCTTTGAAGTTTTTAAAATCAGGTATAAGAGAGAACGCACCACTATTACGTTCCATACATTTGTCTACTATCATTTTTTTAATATCGTAAGGGATCTCAGCAAAAGTAAATATCTGTTTTTTCTTGTATCCTACTAATTTATAATGCCAACCTAAATAATCCAAAATAATATAATAATCTGGATTAAACTCGCCTCGAGATTGAAGAATATCATCAACCATATGTCCACATAGTAATACATTAGATAGATCTTCCTTTTTATAAGCTTCATTTGAGAGAAGAATGAACTTTATATTTAATAAACGTTCCATGGTAGAAATAGACCAGGTTTCACCCCAGAATTCACAGGTTTGAATCATTTTTTTCAATTGTTCCACACTATTTACATTTTTCATAAAAGCAATATCATTTACCCAAGATTTTGTTAATTGATATTCAGCGGAGGATTTTACCCATCTTTCTTTAATCACATTAGCTATTTCAGTAAAACGTTTTTTCTCTTCTCGATTTTGAGTTTGATTAAATAATGCTTTATATTTTTCATATTCCCCTTCTAGTTCTTTTACTTGTTGTAACTCATTTGTTAATTGACTTTTAAATTGATCGTATAATTCTTTTTGCGTTTCATAATACGTGGGGGTTACTTCAGATGCTATTTTTTTTCGTAATTTTTCCACTGATGTTTGTTGATTTAATTGAGCAAACGAATCTCTAACAGCAGCGAAAAAACAATCACCTCCTCCTTCATTATCAATTATATAATAATTATTATTTTTCATGAACTTATTTATCCATGTATCATTTTCTTTGTCTTTATATTTATTGCGTAATAGTTGTCCTTCTTTTTTTGTTTCTTCCTTTAATATTAATGGTGTAGGTAAACCTTTTGTTAAAACAAATGTATCTTCTCTTATTGTTGGAATAACATTTTCTGTTGATTCCTCTTCATCTATATTTTCAATACTTTTTTTTTTACTAGAGGTTATACCATTATCATTCTCATCCTCTTCACTATCTTCATCGGTTGTATTTTCCTCTGAGCTAGATTCGGTATCTGAATCTGGGATTAATCTAATTTCTTCTAGCATTTTTTTTGTAACAAAAACATAAATTAATGGTTCATTTATTTTTTCTAATTCTAAGTTACCATCTTCATCGACAAAATCTAATAATTCATCTGTTTTAATCTCATAAACCCCAATTTGAATAACTCCATTGTTTGATTTTACTAAATATAATGGAAAATATGTAACATTTTTATTTTCATACATTTTTTTTGCTGTTCCGATAGCTATAATAATATTCACTCCTTTAGCTTCAATCTGATATAGATTCGATGTTTTTTTAATGTCTTCGGATTCTACTTTTTTTATTTCTGGATAACTAATACTTTTATCTATTTTAGATACTACCATCTATATTTTATAAAGACAATTAATATTTTATATCATTATACATCAAATATTAATTTTACCATAAAACATATTTTGATAAAACAGAGTCCTCTTTTAATTCTTGTAAATAACACCATAATATATGTCGTTTTTCTATTATTTCAATATTATTTTCATCATTTTCAAATAATACTATTAATTCTATCATTTCATTTTTTCTTAATTTTTTTACTTTAATATCATAATATTCCGCAATAATGGTTAGTTCCTTTACATTATAATTATACTCGTAACTTTTTATTTGTGCTAATTGATTATCATTACTAATATCATTATTATTGTCTTGAATATTATCCATAAAGTCTTCATACACAAACTCCTTAATCGTTTGTTCATTATTTGAATAATCTGACTCTACTTCTAATATAATGTTATTTGTCATAAAATATCATTATAAATAGCTTTTATTTCCTTTTATCGTAATATTCTATATACTTACTACAACTATATACCTACTATATCCATAAATTTAAATTTTGCTTTACTAGACAATCCAGAATACTTATTATTTGATTGTGCTAAATGTAAAAACACATCATTTATTTGGGCTCCATCAAAATATTCTAAACAATCTATAAAGATTTCTTTATTGTACATTAAAGAAATATTCTCTGTTATTTCATTTATTTCATTCACTTTATTGTTATCATCAATAAGATTTAATAATTTTTTTAATAAATTACAAGTGATTTCAGTATATTCTTTTTTATCTAATATATCTTTTTTTACTAAATTTAATAAAAAACAACCTAATGATTTTCTTTTCTCGTTTTCAGCATTTATTTTACAAAAAACATCATAATCTTTTTCAGGATCAATATACTTAATATCATTAAATAGATCAATAAATGTCTTCATTTTATTTGATGACATCGTCTTTAATATAGGAAATTTTTCTATTAATGCGCTATATAGTTCAGCATATAATTCAGAATAAAAACGATTTGATGTTGCAATATTATATATGGCTTCACATACTAAATTAATATCTTTATCTTCTTTTAAATTTAATTCATCCAATATATTTATAATTTCTTTATATATTTGTTCATAATTTTTATCACTTATGCGATTTATATATGACCTTAAATTATTTATATCTTTTTCTATACCAGTCTTCTTACTAATTTCTGTTTTTTTAAATATCTTATCATGATCATGAGCATAATCTCTTTTATTTTTACGTTTTTTAGAATCATCGTATCCAGAATTAAAATTAGGGGTTCGATTATATGATGGTGAAGCTACTTGAAGTGTTAAATCAATTATAATATCATGAATATTTTCTGGTATTAAATCATCTGGAACTTCCTTTTTATTAATTAATTCTAATATTTGTTCTAAATTATACATATAGTTGTATGTATATAATAAAATATATATTTTAAACCTTTTAACAAATAATTTAAATATATATTATCTATAATTAATAATATAATATGAAACGTCAAAACATATTTAAAAAAAATATTTCAACTTCTTCTGAAAAAGTTTCTTCTTCGACTGACAATATAGATCTAAATAAAAGTTATGATCCTATTAATACATGGGATCAATTAGAGATTCCTCAAAACTTATTACGTGGTATTTATGCGTATGGTTTCGAAAATCCTAGTCCTATTCAACAAAAGGCAATTCAACCTATGATTGATGGCAGAGATGTAATTGCACAAGCTCAATCAGGAACCGGTAAAACAGCAACTTTTGCGATTGGTGGACTAGCAAAAATTGATTTGGATATATCATCTCCTCAAATATTATGTTTATCACCTACTCGTGAATTAACTAGTCAAAGTCATAATGTTGTTACAAAAATTGGTTCTATGATGGATAATTTAAAAACAGACATGTTAGTTGGTGGAACTCCAGTTGATTTAGACCTGCAAAGACTTAAAAAAAATCATCCTCATTTTTTATTGGGATGTCCTGGGAGGGTATTCGATGTATTTCGTCGTAATAAATATTTATATAAAAATATTAAAATGTTAATCCTTGATGAAGCAGATGAAATGCTTTCTAGCGGATTCGAAGAGCAAGTTTATAATATATATACATTATTGCCTAAAAATATCCAAGTAGTTATTTGTAGTGCAACCTTACCTGTTGAATGTGAAAATGTCGTATCTAAAATAGTTAATAATCCAATAAAAACAATAGTAAAGGCTGAACAATTAACTTTAGAAGGAATTAAACAATATTATGTGGCTTGTGAAAGTGATCAAGAAAAATATCTTGTATTAAAGGATTTATATTCCAGTTTATCTCTATCTCAATCTATTATATATACGAATAGTATTCGACGTGTAGAAGATTTATATCAAGCGATGAAAGATGATGGATTTCCTGTATGTTGTATTCATAGTAATATGAATAAAAATGAACGACAAGAGTCTTTGAATCTATTTAAAGGCGGAACTTATAGAGTTTTAATATCTTCAAATGTTACTGCGCGTGGTATTGATATTCAACAAGTTAGTATTGTTATCAACTTTGATATTCCTCGTGATGTAAATACATATTTACATAGAATCGGACGTAGTGGACGATGGGGTAGAAAGGGAACTGGTATTAATTTAATTACACGACGAGATATTGATACTTTAAAAAATATTGAAAAATATTATCAAACACAAATTGAACCTTTACCTGAAGAATTTGTTAATTAGAAACTCGTATAACTACTAATAAAAATATATTTATATGTGTTATAATGACTATATCACATATAGATAATACTGATGATAACGATGCCAAAATTAAAAATGAGAATGAAATAATTAATAATATTAATGATTATTTCAAACATCCTATTTGGTATGATTCTAAAAAAAAACTAATTAATCCTGATATTAAACAAGATTTAGAACTTATTGAAACTATACATGACGATAATACTCCTATTTATAATCAAATATTTAAACCTAGTAATATATTTACAACTGAAATTATTAAAAGTAGTTCTGATTATTATACTACCAATACTCAGTTTCTTAAAGATACACAATATTTTCTTAAAAAGTTTAAGCCAATAACATCATCATATGATTTAAATAAAATAAAAGATACAATTTTAGAAATAAAAACAGATAATGGATTTATAGAAAAATATCATTATATTGATTGGGAATATTGGAAATTTCTTAACAATTCTCCTGCTTTCTTACAATTAATGAGTATCTATAATTTGATCTCTCCTGTAATATCTCTATTAATTCCATTATTTATTTTAATTATTCCTTTTTTTATTATTAAAATCAAAGGTATTCCAATTAATGTTAGTGAATATGTTGTCGTATTAAGGTCTGTTGCTTCAAATAATGCAATTGGAAAATTATTCACTGATTTTAATTCGGTTGATACTTCGAGAAAAATATATTTGATTGTATCGTCGGCATTTTATATATTCTCTATTTATCAAAATATATTAGTATGTATTCGATTTCACGAAAATATGAGGAAAATACATACTTATATTGAAACTATAGTCGAATATCTAGATTTCTCTATCAATCAGATTGAAAACTTTTTATCACATGCGAATCAATATAAATCATATTTTGAGTTTAATCTTATTGCACAAAATAAATTACAACATTTAAAAAATCTAAAAATACAATTACAAGAAATTACTCCTTATAAACTATCATTCTTTAAAATTAAAGAAATGGGCACAATACTTAAACAATTTTATGATATTTATTGTGATTCTGATATTCATGAGACATTATTATATTCTTTTGGATTTTGTGGGTATATTGAATCGATGTGTGAATTACAATCTTTAAGTAAAAGGAAAAAAATATCATTTGCTAGAATTAATAAAAAGGGTAAAAATAAATTTAAAAAGGTATATTACCCACCTTTAATGGACGGGACACCTATTAAGAATGATTATGATTTTAAAAAGAATAATATAATTACTGGACCTAATGCTTCTGGTAAAACAACTATCTTAAAAACTATATTAATCAATATTATATTAACACAACAATTTGGTTGTGGTTTTTATTCTAGTGCTAATTATACCCCATATGATTATATTCATTGTTATTTAAATATTCCTGATACATCTGGACGAGATAGTTTATTTCAATCTGAAACTCGGAAATGCAATGAAATAATTAAAATTATTAATAAAAATAACAAAAAAAATAGACATTTCTGTGCTTTTGATGAGTTATATTCTGGAACTAATCCTGAAGAAGCTACAAAATGTGGTTATGCGTTTTTACTTTATTTATCAAAAATACATAATGTTCATTTCTCCCTTACTACTCATTATTTAAAAATTTGTCATAAGATGGACAATATTAAAAATATTGATAATTATCAAATGGCTGTGAAAATTAATAGCGACGATGATATTGAATATACCTATACTATTGAGAAAGGAATTACAAATGTTAATGGGGGTGTGGAAGTATTGAAACAGATGAATTATCCTTTAGAAATTATGAATACTATTAAATTAGCCGATTTATAGTTATAGTTATAGTTATAGTTATATTATAGTTATAGTTATTCGTTTATATAACAATATAAATATATCATTCATTAATATTATATAATGGGGATCTTAGATATTGTAGGTTTATCGAATATGGTTTATTTAGGACTTATTTTAGTTTTACTTGCGTTAGTCAGTATGTATTTAAATAATAAAATTAACGAACAAAATCATCGTCTTAATGCTATGCTTGAATTAGTTACTACTTTAGCACAAGAAATTAATATATTTAAAGCCAATAATATGAATAGTGTTCATATGATGCCTATGAATCCATCGCAAGGAATTGATATTAATTTAACAGAAACTAATTTAATTAATGTTTCTGATGGTGAACGCGAAAGTTCTGTAGGAATTGCCGAAGAAGAAGATGATGAGGAAAGTGATGAAGATGAAACTGATGATGATGATGAGGATGAGGATGAGGATGATGATGAGGAAAGTGATGAAGAGAATAACGGAGATGACGAGGATGATGAAGATGAACATGATGAGGAAAGTGATGATAATCCTATAATTGATTTATCAGCAATTGATGAAGGTGTTATTAATATTGATAATATAATAAATAAATCTTTAGAATCTCAAGCCTCGGATATTAAATTTCCTGTTTTAGAAAAGGAAAATGATGATAATTCAAATTCTAAATTTATAGTGTTAAGTGAAGAATTACATGAAAATGAAAATGAAAATGATGATAAATCACAAGTTTCTCTTCCAAATCCTATGGCACATGTAACAACATTAGATTATAAAAAAATGTCTATGAATAAATTAAAAGAATACGCAATTAGCAAAGGATTAATTACTGAATCTAATAAAATGAAAAAAAATGAACTTATTAAATTATTGACAGATTTTTAATTAAATTATTAATATTTTATCTTATCATAATATATTAATATGTCATGGGGTACATGTTTTAGTGGCTCGAATAATATTCATTTTGATTTTCCACCTATTATGGCCGATGGTCGTAATTATTCCTCTTGGCAACCAAGTGCTGTTATAAATGAACAAATACAAAAGGATGCTAATATTACTACCAGCTGGTCCTATCGTCAATACTTAACTAATAATGCTAATAAAATAATGAAATACAATAATTTAGAAGCTTGCACAGCATTAGGATTGCCATCTCATTTTTCTACAAATGCTACACCTTCTTCAAATGTTCCACATATGTATAAATCTATTTATGATACTAGTAAACCTGGATTTGGATATACTAATAGTGATTTAAAAAATCCTTATTTATCTAGAGAACAACTTCAGGCTCGAATGGTATCTCCTCATATAAAACCACAATTTTAATATTTTTAATACTTTTTGTTTTTCTTGTTTTTTCATTTAAATAATATTTTATTTATTAAAATATTATAGTATAGTTATCATGAAAATTTTAAGTATTGATGTAGGAATTAAAAATCTAGCATTTTGTTTAATGCAATATGATAATAATGAATACAATATACTTAATTGGGATATTATTAATGTCTCACAATCACAATCTCATAAATGTGTTTGTCTTAATAAAGATAAAGAAGAATGCACGTCTCCTGTAAAATATGTAAAGCACGATAAGTATTATTGTTTGAAACATTCAAAAAAACAATCATTTCAAATTCCACATAATGAATTATCTCTTAAAAAATTAAATAATTCTAAATTACAAGATTTATATACACTTGCAAATAAATATGAAATAACATTTGATAAACCTATTAAAAAAAAAGATTTAATAACATTATTTAACGAATATACTCATAGTAAATGTTTTGAACAGGTTGAAGAAATTAATTCAAATATTATTGATCTAATTGTAATTGGACGAAATATTAAAATACGATTAGATGATGTATTTAAAAATGATATCGATGATATTGACGTGGTTATTATTGAAAATCAAATTGGACCTATAGCAAATAGAATGAAAACAATACAAGGTATGCTTACACAATATTTTATCATAAAAAACGAAAATATTCGTATAGAGTTTATATCATCTAGCAACAAATTAAAAGACTTTTCTGAATGTTCTCATATTACAAAGTATAATGAGCGAAAAAAATTTGGTATTAATAAATGTTTAGAAATATTATCTAATAATGATATTCTTATAGAATGGGTTAAATTTTTTACAAAACACTCCAAAAAAGATGATTTATCTGATTCGTTTTTACAATTATTGTGGTATATTAATAACAAGATATCAATATAATATAATATAATATATTATTCGTTATACTTAAAATTAATTCTTCTTATTAAATCATAATGGATATTATTGATATTTCAAGCGGTAGTGATTCTAAAACTAATTTCGGAGGAGGAATTGAATTATTGATGAATGAAAAAAAGAAAGAAGGGTCTGGAGATAACATTAAGTTGAATGACAACGATGATTTAGATAATTTAGAAAATGAACTTAATGAGTTATCTGATATTGGAATATCTGATAAGTTTGTTAGTAAAACTGATATTTTTAATCCAACTATCGAATCTGAACCTTTACCATCTGTTAAATTTCAAGATATTAACGAACCACCTAAAACTGAAAATATGGAAAACAATACCACATGGGATGGTTATTCCAAATTTAATGATGTTCCTATTTATCCTGAAACTCCTGTTCAACCTCAAATGAATAAAGAAGAATTATTGCGTGAAAAATTTAAAGTATTAAGAAAATTAGAAGCTTTAGAAGAAAAAGGCGTTAATTTAAGTAAAAAATATACTATGGATTCATCTTTGAATGAAATGCAAGGTGAATATGAAACCATTATGGATGAAAAAGCTAAGTCTAATTCTGTGAAGTTTCAAGGAAATATGTTAATGGCATGCATTAATGGTATCGAGTTTCTTAATGGACGATTTGATCCGTTTGATATTAAATTAGATGGATGGAGTGATCAAATTAATGAAAATATTAATGATTATGATGAAGTATTTGGTGAATTACACGAAAAATATCAAAGCAAAGCTTCTATGGCACCTGAACTTAAATTGTTGTTTCAATTAGGTGGTAGTGCTATGATGGTTCATATGACTAATACAATGTTTAAATCTTCTATGCCTGGAATGGATGATATTCTACGCCAGAATCCTGATTTAATGCAACAATTCCAATCCGCTGCTGCTAATTCCATGAGTCAGAGTAATCCTGGATTTTCTGGATTCATGAATAATGTCGTTAATAACGATAATTCTAATTCAAATGGTCCACCACCACCTATGTCAACACAAGGTTATGGAGCACCCCCACCACCACAAAATAGAGGTGGTAACAATAACTATAACTCTCGAGTAAATGCTAATATGGGTAGAAGTAGTATTGCAGCACAAAATGATGGAATAAACATTAGTGAACAATTTGAACCTGCTATGTCAGCACCTAAAAGCTCACGAACTAGTCGTCCTGAAATGAAGGGACCTTCTGATATTGATGATATATTGTCTGGTCTTAAAACCAAAACTATTGACATTCAACAAACATCTGGTAAACCTTCTACTCCTAATGAAAGTAGCACCATCAGTATTTCTGACCTTAAAGAGTTACAAGGAACAGATGCTAATTTACCTAAAAAAACTAAAAGAAGACAAAAATCTGATAAAAATACCCTTAGTTTAGATATCTAAATATTTAGAAAATAATGAAAATAATCAAAATATTATTTTTATTATTTATATTTATTATTTATTCATTTTCTTTAATGTTTGTTTTTCATTTTTTAATAAGTGCTTAAATCCTTCTTTATCTACGTAAGCATATGGATTATTACAACATTTTATATGTTGGGTTTCTAATGTCATTGTATATATTGGTCTTCCTGTCCTATAAAAAATATCTAATTGCTTTTCTCTATATATAGTATGTAATTGTAATTTTTCTCCATGTTCTTCCATAAATAACGCATGTTTTAAATCACATATCCCTGGATTCATTATACTATATTATATTTTTTTATTTTTAATATTTTAATATTATATTTTATTTATACCATATCACATATTTTATTTTGATGTTGGGGTATACAACCTATTTTCATGGGATCTGAACAAAACATTTTCTTACCTTTTTTTTTATCTCTTGAAGTAAGGTTATTCGATATATTCGATATATTTACTATATTTACTATTATATCAAAACCTATATCTAATGTTTTATACGCAACATATTCAAACAGAGTTGTATTTTCTTGATACATATTATTTTAACTTAAATGAAATAATATATATAAACTTATTTCAATTTTAATATTATTTTATATACTTATTATAAGTTTAAGAATGAGTAATATAGAAGAAAAAAATACGAAAATAGAAAATGAAGTAACTAATTTATTACAAGAATACAAGGTTATTCATAAACAAATAGATACCTTATCATCTGTTTCAGATAATAATGATAATGAGAAAATAAAGAATATTCATATTTGTTCTAATATAGGAACTTATACTGGTGAATCTGATAATGGAATAGCTCAAGGATTTGGAAAATGGGAAAATACCCCCCAACCAAAATCTAATAATTCCGCATTTTCTTTCGATAAAATGACTAGGTATTTAGGTTTTGGTAATAAATCTGTATCGACTACTTCTTCTAAGAAAAATGTCTTTATTTATAAGGGCCAATGGAAAAATAATATGGCAAATGGATATGGTGAAATGGAATATCCAAATAATATTAAATACATCGGTGAGTGGAATGAAAATAAATGTGATGGTGTTGGTTCGCTTATTTACAATAATGATAATTATATTAGTAAATATATTTGTAAATGGGAAAATAATGTAAAAAATGGAGTTGGATGTATCATATATAAAAATGGAGATTTATACCAAGGAAATATAAATTATAATATTATCGAAGGTAAAGGGAAACGTTTTTATGTGATTGAAAATAGTTATCAATATCAACACACTTTTATAACGAGTGAGCTAATCGACAAACTTAAAAATCGTAATATATCTGTTGATAATATTAATATTTATGCGGGAGATTTTAAATATAGTGTCCCATTTGGGGAAGGAACTATTATATATGGGTCTTTTAAACCTAGCTTATGTAATTATCTATATAGAGCAGGGATCTGCATATCTAATAAAGACAACGAAAAATATAATATTACTATAAAAAATTACGAAGAATTATTAAAAATGAATTCTAATATAGATGACAAGGAAAAATACTATTATAATAATTTTCAAATATTAACATTAGATGATATTAAGCTATCCTTCATAAAAGCTAACAATATAAGAGCTGACAAAGATAAAATTAATGATAATGATATAGAAAAAAAAGCACAAGAATTCAAAAATATATTAAGTTATCCTAATCCTTTTACTTATAAAGGTTATTTTAAATGGGGTATACCTGATACTGATCAAAAGCAATCAGGAGAAATAACTTATCCAAATCGTAATAAATATGAAGGACAAGTAAGAAATGGTGTTCCTCATGGTCAAGGTAGAATGACATATAATAATAACTCAAAATATAATGGGGGGTGGATGTATGGCATGAAAAATGGTATAGGAGAATATACTCAATCGGATGAAAATACGATAAACCAAGGATGGTGGCAAAATAATGATTTCACTAGTTCCAATCCTAATTTGTTAAATGATAAGGATAAGGATAAGGAATTGGATGAAGGTATTGAGGAAATTAATGAGAAAATAGAAAAAGCAGAAGAGGAGATTAAAAAAAATAAATCTAATAATGAAAGTAAATCCATAACCATTAATGATATGGAAGGTAAGTTTGAGGGTAAAAAAATAGACTTAGTATCAAAAGATTCTCAAACTGGGGGTAGTATAAATAAAAAATATAATATTTCTAATAAAATAAGAAAAGTAATTGAAACACATAAAATTAAAAAAATTGTTGGTGGAAATGCTGCTGGTGATGCTGCTGGTGATGCTGCTGGTGATGGACCCCCTAATAACCCAAAATCTATAAAACCTGTATCTGTTATTTCTAGTCATATAAGGGCATTATTTGGGACATGGAAAAAATCTGATAACATATTTTATACTGGATATTTAAATGATAATTTAAAACCTCATTTTTATGGAAAGCTTCAGAAAAGTCCTAACAACATATATATTGGGAATTTCGATAATGGAAAAAAAAATGGAATTGGGGAACTTAAAACTACTACATATACATACTCTGGACATTTCAAAAATGATGTAAAAAGTGGATATGGTATCATAAAATATAACTATGGATATACACAAAAAGGCATATGGGAAAATGATCAATTAGTAGTAAGTATATGGATAGATCCTTCCGTTATTGAAAAGGTAAATAAAAATACAGCAAATGCTAATCTTCCTAATATTAAAGTTGAACAAGCACAGAATATTTTAAATAATACTAATAATCAGAATAAAAAAGAATATAATATAGCCAAAAAACATTTGGAACTTCAAGAAAATAATTTAGATAAAATGAAAACATCTATAAAAATATCTATAGATGGTAAAAATAAAGACGGAGATTATATTGGTGAAATAAAAAATGATAAAGCTAATGGAATTGGATATTGGATTAGTAATAATAATAATAAGTTAAAAGTTTATGGAACATTTAAAGATAATACAATTAATGGATTAGCGCTGATTATTTATTCGGAAAATCATTTTTATCAAGGTGAAATAATAGATGGAAAAAAAAATGGTCAAGGAAGGTTAACAAATTATGATAAAGAAACATTACAAGAAGGAACGTGGAAGGATGATAAATTTATATTAGGTATTTCATATAACAAGAAAAATATACAAATAAAAGGTCTCAATATAACAAACTATCTTATTAAAATACAAGATAGAGCATTTTATAATTATAAGATTTTTTCTCCAATAAATATTACTATAGGATTAAGTAAAGGAGAATATAAAGGTCCACAAGAAAATAATCTTCCACATGGATATGGATGTTGGATTAGTAATGATAAAGATGAAATATATCGCGGTGGTTGGAAAAATGGTGAAAGATATGGTATGGGTAAAATGATTTATAGATCAGGAAATACATATTCTGGACAATGGGACAATAATTTGGCAAATGGGAAAGGAACTATGATATATAACAACGGTAATAAATATACAGGAGAATGGATAGATAATGAACGTAATGGTTATGGTGAGATGACATATAATGATAACGGAATATATAAGGGTTATTTTTTAGCCGACAAAAAACATGGAGAAGGAACATATGAAAATAAGGAAACAGATGATTATTACAGAGGTTATTTTATAGATGATGCCCGTTTTGAAACATTTGATAGTATAATGAAAAATGCTGAATATCTCGCTAATATTGCTTCTCCTACTGATGGGAAATCATCTGATTCTACGGAGATGGTGGTAAAAAATACAGATGAAAGTAAAAGTAAAGATAATGAAGATGATAATAATAATACAGCATTAGGTAATGTACCTATTACTCTGAAAAATGATGGTGGAGAGGGAAAGTATGCAGGGCAAATGAGCAATGGAAAAGCTAACGGATTAGGAAAATGGGTGTCAAATGATAATACTAAACAATACATAGGTAAATGGAGTGAAAATAACTTAGATGGATATGCTATTTATAAAGATGGTGAAAATACATATGAAGGGTCATTTACTAATATGAAAAGAAATGGATTAATTAATCATAGTATTAATAATGGTCCAGGGGATAAACAATTATGGATAGATGATACGCCTCTAAGTGATAAATTAGCTGATTTAGAACAGAATATTATAAATTTACAATCTAATATAGAAAACATAAATAGTGACACCATAACACAGAATAATAATAATGTTGTTTCTGATTATACTGGTAAAATAACGAATGATAAAGCAAATGGGTATGGTATTCTTATAGACAACGACAATACCCGATATGAAGGACAATGGAAAAATGGATTAAAAAATGGATTTGGCAAATATACATATTCTGATAAAAAAGAATATATTGGAAATTTTGAAAATGATAAAATTCATGGATTTGGTAGATTTACATATGTAAATGGTGATATATATGAAGGCATGTTTAACAATAATAACAAACAAGGAGCTGGTAAAATGACTCAAAATGACTGCACTATATACCTAGGTTTATGGAATGAAAATAAAAAAAATGGTTATGGTAGAATTAGTCATTATAGTGGAAATACATATGAAGGATTGTGGTCTCAAAATAAAATAGATGGTATAGGAACAATAACAGAACCAAGTGGAGATATATATATTGGAGAACTTGAAAACAATATGAGTAATGGGAAAGGAATACGTATATATCCTACTGGTGAAGTTCATATGGGAACAATAATTGATAAGGTGTTTTATGGTCCTTTACCTATTATCTACAACGATTATAATGAGGCAATTCTACGTAGTTCTAATTTATCTGAAGATCTTGAGATTGATGTAGATAAATCCTCCATTAATATTAATTCAAATATATTAAAAAATTATCCAAAACTTCAAAAGGGTCCAGAATATAAATTTGTTACTCCTACAAATCTATCAGGATACTATAAAGGATCCATATTATATAATTATAGCGAAAACATACATGCTGATGGATATGGTATATTTTATGATCCATCTAATAAAACAGAATATATAGGAAAATGGTCAAATAGTAATTTTGATATTGGTGTAGTTGTTGATAAAGAGAATAATAATAAGTATTATGGTAAAATGAAGGATAATAATAGCAAACATGGAGTTGGTAAAATCATTTATGATACTTATGTTAGTCATGGTAGATGGAATAATAATGAATATATAGGCCCGAACAATAAAGTTCACAATTCTATTATAAAAGCTATTGAACAATCAAAAAATATTAAAGATGGTATACTCATTAATGACTCTATTATCTACTATGGACAACAAACTGATAAAAAGGCTAATGGTTATGGTATTGGGTTTAATATTAATAATAAAAATGTCTATTTAGGTGAATGGAAACAAAATAATATGGATGGGTTTGGTATGATGACATATGGTAATGGAGATATTTATAAAGGAGGATGGACCAATAATGTTAGAAATGGTGATGGAACAATTATTTACAATATTGGTGGATATTACAAAGGAAACTGGGGTGATGATAAACGTAATGGCTTGGGCACTCTTATTAAACCTAATGGAACTATTCAAAAGGGAACTTGGAAAGATAGAAACTTTGATCCAAATGGCGTCACTATTCCTACCAAAGAAGAAGAGATAGATAAATCTAGTGATATGCCTACCGCGGAACTAATTAAGTCCGATAATTCTAATAAGTTACCAATTGAAGCTACAAATGTTAAATATACAGGTAAAATCCCGGATAGTCTAACTATTACTTTACATACTGGTATTCAAGGGTATTCTACACTAAATTATTTGCCTAGTATGAGTATACCTAATACTAATTCCAAAGTTATTAGATTTGATCCATTAGTTGATTTAAATACCTCTGCAATTAATAATATTAATAGTAAATTCATACAAAAACAATTTTTTAATAGGGGATTATTTGATAGTTTGATCCAAAGAGTAACACAAAGTATACGGGGTCATCCTGTTGATGATTTAAATGTCGCTACCGAAAAGAACTATATTGACAATAATATTCAATTAACTATCGATACTCTTCTTCCACAGAATGGTGTCATATATATTAACGATAAACCTTATACTATTTATCGCGCTGATTACGATAAGAGTTCTTGGCATCTTGACGCAAAACCTGTTGTTGATATTCCTGTTGATAATCGTGATATTGTTGGAAATACTTTATTGAATAAACAAATAACAGACGCTAAAAACGAAATTAATAACATGCCTGAAAACCTTAAAGAAGGAAAAAGCGCACAAAAAAATAAACCTCTATATATAAATGCTATACCTATACCAACATACTCTTCGAAACCACCAATACCAAAACTTGCTACAAATAGCAAAAACCCTCCGACAAAAGTTGATACACCTAGAAAAGTTGATATACCTGGTGTAGATCCTAGCAAAAAATCTATATCTGAACCACCTCAGCCAAAAGTTGATACTTCCAACGCAATTGTATTGAAAGAACCAAACACACAAAACACACAAGACACAATAACACAAAACGTAAATACACCCACCAATACTATAACCGATAGTTGCAAAGAAGATCAAAAGAAGCTAATTCAGGCTGATGGAAAAAGTAATAATGCAAAAAAAATTAAAAAGGCATTATTTAAATATTTTGGTTGTTGTCAATATTATTACATAGTGTGGTTGTTTTTACTAAAGGTTTTGAATAAGGGTCCAAATATACAAAAGGATCATTTATCTATTGGAAACAATTTGATGATTTATAAAAATTATAAACAAAATATTAATGATAATTGGAAAATAATGACAAGTAATAATAATACGAACTTATATCAAGTTATTGCTGATGGTATTAATTATCATAATAATAAAAATGAAAATCAAATAATTTATACATCCGATAACCCCGACTCCAATATTTCTGGTTGTGAATTTACAGCAGATAATATTAAAAATTTATGCTCTTCATACTCTAGTGAATGTATTATAGACAAATTAAACTTATTAGTTGTTATAATTGGAGAGGATAGTAAAAAAAACATACCGATGATAGATACCAATCGAGAAAGTATAATGAAGTATTATAATATTGATAATATTGACTCCTCTAAATTTATAGATATATTTGGTGAGAGTAAAGATATATGTAATCCGTCCAAGTCAGAAATACCTATATTAAAAGTTGATGAAGATATAAAAGAAAATTTTAAAAATCCGAATGTTAAGAATATTATGTTTGTATATCAAATAGAGAAAAAAACGGATAATCGACCATACAAATCATATGACTATCATTTAATGGGTTTTCAGTATGAAAAAAATGTTTATAAAGTAATTTATAATCTTGATGATAATAATATTATTGAAAATATTCATAACTACGCCAAATATCCTCCTCTTCCTATTTTAATTTTTTTATACGCACAATCCCAATCGTTAGACTTAACTAATAGTGATGTTTCCAATATATATAATTCTCTTTTAAATAATATATTTAACTTTATTAATCCATTTATATACGAGCTTTACAAATATGCTATAATACAATTTGAAAAAACGACTGATTATGAGGATGATAAGGATGATGAGGATGATGAGGATGATGAGGAGGAATTGGACCCTGAAGTAGCAAGAATTATACGTAGTGAGAAAAAAAGAAATAAACTACACGCTAAAGCCAAACAAGAAGACAAAGACAATTTTGCAAAGATATATAATGATATATTTAGTATAAATGCTAACAATAATCCTGATCCAGCTAGAATACTAAGTGTAACACCAATTAATACACCAATTAATACACCAATTAATACACCAAAACATCGAACTAGAACTTCTAGTATACAACATACAATACCAGAGATAAATACAGATGATTCAGATACAGATGATTCAAATACGGATTCTAAATTTATACCTATTCCTGGTCCTAACACTCCCAGAGGAGGAGCAAAATCCTCAGAATCATCAGTAAATCCTAGAAATAAACCTAGAAATAATCCTTATACGAATCCCTATAGAAATCCCTATAGAAATCCTTATATGAATCCTTATACACATCCTTACATGTTTGACAAGCATATGTCTCCGGTAATACCCCAAGCGTCGTTATTAGAGAAAGGTTCAGACACAACTTATAACATAGATGTAAATCTGGTTTTATATCCAGGAGAATCCATACCATTAAAAGCAAAACCTAATTTAATATGTAACTCTAATTGGGAAAAGATTAGACGAAATATATCGGATATTAGAGGGACACCTTATAAACCAAATCCTTCTATTTCGTATGAACAAACCATAAAAGCAAAGGAGGATGATAAAGAAAGTAAAAAGAAAAGTAAATAATACTAAATAATACTAAATATAATGAATTTATTATTATTTAATTTAATATAATATTTTAGATTGTTCTAATTTTGATTTCTGAATTTTTTGCGATTTTCGTGCTTTTTCTAATATAACAATAGCAGCATTAAGCTCAGCATCTGTGACCACACCATCATTATTTGTGTCTACTAATTTATCTAATACTCTATATTGTTCAGGAACAATACATAGGTCACTTTCTTCATTAAACAAATGGTCGGAAAGCACAGTAAATACTGCTGTTAGACCTAAAGCTGTATATATATCACGAGTTCCCATCCAAGCCATCGAAAAAACCAATAATTGTTTACTAACGGAATATTTTAGATATTCTTCAGTCGATTTACTAAAACTAATGGCTATAAACTTTGAACCAATATTTAACATAATCATGATAACTCCAGCAAAAAATTTACTATTATTTAATGACATTATACTTCCGTGAATTGTTTCTCCGATGCTAGATATATTTTCTTTTAATTTATATACATCTGTAGATTTACTCGTCATATTATATTATAATAAAATAATAATTTTCTAATTTTCTAATTTTCTAATTTTCTAATTTTCTATTTTTCTAATTTAATAATTTTCTAATTTTCTAATTTAATAATTCGCGAATTATTAATGTTTTTCAGTTTGTCTGTAAAAATATTATCTTATTTTTTTATAAGAGAGTAATGTCTTTAGCGATGTTTGCCGCTCCTATAAATGATGATAATACTCATATTACAGATATTAGTAGTAATAACAATACACATACTAATAATAAAATTATCAAACCTAAAGCAAATAATAGAACTCAAAAACGAAAAAATACTTCACAAGATATATCTTCCATTTTACAAACTATTCATAATTTGCCCCCTTCTGATGAAAGTGGATTAGGAGAATTCAAACCTTTACCTCCCCCTGAATCAGCTGGTGTCGAACAAACAAAATATAGAGAAAATACTGAAGATCATTCCGAAGATGGTCAACCAAATAATGAATACGCTAGTTTTGTCGATCATGCCCATAAAAATAGTATGACTGCTGTTGAAACAGAAGATTACAAACGATTTGTTCCTCCTTATAAACAAATGTATAAAAATGCACCTCAAAATATACCATATCATGCTCCTGCAGATGAAAGTTTAACCTTCCCTAGAACATATGGAGGAGGAAATAATGAATTGTTAGAAAAATTAAATTATGTTATTAATCTTTTAGAACAACAACAAGATGAGAGAACCAATAATGTTACGGAGGAAATCATATTATATTCATTTTTAGGAATATTCATAATATTTTTAATAGATTCTTTTGTCCGTGTGGGAAAATATGTACGATAACTTTAGGAAAAACTCGTATAAATATAATTATTAACAAAAAATTATATTTATGACTTTATATTTTTACCTTTAGACATAGATACTGATACAAACAAGTAATTTGTTATGATTAATTTATAATAAATAAATCGTTACCAGAATACGTCTTACTAATATAATTATAATAATAATACGCACATGGATAGATTGACATCGCTTCATTTTTAATCAACAAATTATTGATTAAAATACTATTATCTGATATATTTTCTATTACATTATATTTGAACTCAGGATTTTTCTCTAATATTTTCCACAATGATACCTTATATCCATGAATAAATAAATTATTGGATGTCATATTTACTGATCCAATACAATCTAACCCTACTCCTATATTTTTTATTGTTGTACACGTATTACGAAACAAATAAAGACTTTTTATTTCATTTTCTATTAATAAATAATATAAATATACATTTTTACTTCGCATTAATTCTAATAAATTACCGATATTTGGTGTTATTGTCATCTTAAACTTAGTGAGTGAATCCTTCAAAAAATCGATTACTAAATGAATGCTAGATGACGTTGCCTCGAGTATATTTCCTTCATTAGGGGTAAAATCTAGGGGTTTCAACCACCTTTGCATATTAAATGTATAACATTTATAAATACATAGTGGGATTATATACGTTAAATCTCCTTCTCTTTTAAACAAATACACATGGGTTGATAAATCCTTTTTTCGAGTATGGTAGTAAGTTGTTTGAATTAAGTCCGGTGCTATATTTTGTTTTCTATTATTTTTATTGACACATAAATAATCCACATATCCACAAGTAAATCCTTTATTAGTTTTATCATTTATATCTACTATTAATGGACGTGTTGTCATACATCCTACTAATTTGTCATTTGTTATTAAATCTCCTGACTTATGATCTCTCATTACATTATCTTTGTAATATAAGCTTATAAAGCATGGTCCATTATGTCCACTAAAATATGGATCTATATTTTCTCGTTTTGGACTATACGATATTATATCACTTTGTGTAAAATGTAAATAAACTAAATGTTGAAAACTATTTTTCCTTATTTCACTTATTTTCTCATAATCATCATTATAAATATTGGTAAAATTACAATATCTATTTATTTCTACTTCATCTTTTATTATACCAGCGCTATAAAAATTATAATGATAATCATATATATGAAATACTGGTTGACACGACCAAAAATGATATTTTAATTTTATATATCCCCAGGCAATTATTAGTATGAATATTATTACCAAGATTACATAGAATATTATTTCTTTACACATCCTTATAATTATTACACAATATATAGATTTATTTTGTAATAATTTTACTTATTGATTTTTTTATTGATTATAGATATTTTCTAAACATAGGAAATGATGTCTTAAGTGGTTTTGTCATTAAGGTTACCACAGCACTATTACCATATTTACTAGGAAGAAGTCCTCTTACATTTTTACGAGATGAAGCTACTGGCCCTGGAGGTCCAGATGGTGGCGTTGGTGGAGGAAAGGTACATCCTACCGCAGTTACTTGTTCTTGCGAATATCCCGCATCTTGAAGTTCGGAACAACTATATCCAGCATAACGTAATGTCCCAGCACTATAACCTATTGCTTTTAATTCACTTGCAGTAACACCTTCTGCTCTCCAATCACTTAATTCTAAGAATCGAACTGAATCTAGGTGTAAATGGATTCCTGTTCCAAAAGTATGTTGAACTTGGTGAACTTTAATTTCATTTGAAGAACTTGTTACAGGTAATATATTTAGACCAGGAACCGATGAATCATATATTATGGTTTCAGTCATAGTTGTTGGGTTAACATCCCATATTCTTAGATAATTCATTCCAGAAATGTTCGTCCAAGTTCCGTTCATATTAGCATGGGATGTGCAATAATATGTTAGGGTATCTTCTCCAGCAATATATTGTTGGTTGAAAGATAAAGTTAACAATTGATTTCCTGTAATTCCATTTTGATAATCTGCTTCACTAGATACATTTATTTTATTAGAAGGTGGATTACCTTGACCGGTATCTGAAATATAAAATGGATGGGTCGTAGCTGCGTTGAGTCTTTGAAAAATGTATGTATTGGATTCATTAAATGCACCTGAAAAAGGAGTGGTTCCTGCTGAGTCTGTAAAGAAATTATAATAAGGAGGGTTATTAAGATCCCCCGAATCAACATATATGCGTATAGTTTCTGGTGTGAATGGCACATAGTTTGCTGAATCAATGCTTCCATTAATATTAATCTTGTAACCATTTGGATATTTGAAGTTCCTAATAACATCTAATGGGGTATTTGGATAGAATGAAGGCGATTCACTATCATCTACCGCAGCTGTAGGAGTTAATATTTTTGCGGTTGTTCCATTAAACTCAGGTGTCATTAAAAAGAGTTCAGGTTCAGGAGGAGTTCCCATAGCATCTTCTATTTCTTGTTGAGAAAATGATCCTCCGTCATAAATTAACATATTCTTTCCACCATCTACTACTGGTCTTGTTAATGTATCCCATGCAGCATTAGTAGCGGCATTATCAAATCGGATTTCTCCCGTGACACCATGAATAAGATCGTCTTGTAATGTTGTGTTTGCTGCTAATTTTTGAAGGAATAAACTATAAGTATCAGGATCCATTCCACTTAGCGTGATGAAGAACTCAAAGGCACTTCCGACAACGTTAGTAAAATCCCAATCACCAATACCTGGTTGATTGAACCCAACGGCGTTACTAAACATATAATTCATAGTAATAACATTACTGGTATTCCAAATTGAAATATCTTGGTTAAATGCTGACGCATCCCCAAACATAAGTTCCATATTAGTCACATTACTGGTATCCCAACCTGAAATATCTACATTAAATGTTGACGCAAAAGAAAACATAGATTCCATATTTCTTACATTACTGGTATTCCAAATTGAAATATTTTGATCAAATACTGGCGAATTATTAAACATATATCCCATACTAGTCACATTACTGGTATTCCAACTGCTAATATCTTTATTGAAATCTGACGTAAACGCAAACATATAGATCATATCAGTTACATTACTGGTATTCCAACCTGAAATATCTTTATCAAATGCTGACGCACGACTAAACATATATCCCATATCAGTTACATTACTGGTATTCCAACTACTAATATTTTGATCAAATACTGACGCATTATAAAACATAGCATACATATTATTTACATTTCCCGTATTCCAACCTGAAATATCTTGGTTAAATGCTGACGCAAGCCCAAACATATATCCCATATCAGTTACATTACTGGTATTCCAACTACTAATATTTTGATCAAATACTGACGCATTATAAAACATAGCATACATATTATTTACATTTCCCGTATTCCAACTTGAAATATCTCCATTAAATGCTGACGCACCATAAAACATAAATTCCATATCAGTTACATTACTGGTATTCCAACTACTAATATTTTGATCAAATACTGACGCAATATAAAACATAAGTTGCATATTAGTTACATTACTGGTATTCCAACTTGAAATATCTCCATTAAATGCTGACGCTTCTCTAAACATAGCATACATATTATTTACATTTCCCGTATTCCAACTGCTAATATCTTGATCAAATGCTGACGCATTATTAAACATACCTCTCATATTAATTACATTACTGGTATTCCAACCTGAAATATCTTGGTTAAATGCTGACGCAAGCGCAAACATAAGTTGCATATTAGTTACATTACTGGTATTCCAACTTGAAATATCTTTATCAAATGCTGACGCACGATTAAACATAGCATACATATCAGTTACATTACTGGTATTCCAACCTGAAATATCTTGGTTAAATACTGACGTACCCCTAAACATAGATCTCATGTTAGTCACATTACTGGTATCCCAACTGCTAATATCTTGATTGAAAACTGACGCATTATTAAACATGTTTATCATACTACTGGTTCCAACAGGAATAGTATTTGGGACACTTGTTAATTGACTAGCACGACGAAACGCATAATCAAAATCAATAGCTCCAGTTCCGAAACCCCAGTTATCATCTTGTGTGTTATTCGCAAGTTCCGTAAGCATATTAATGCCATCCCAATTAAGAGCTCCAAACCCTGTGATTGTTCCACCGGTGAGTGTAACCTTGGCGGTAGCGCTTGTTGCTGTGTAAGTGTGGGTTAAACTAGTATCAGTAACTCCATCACCCCAATCCACCGAAACAGCTATACCTGAACCTTGATAAGGTAAAGTAACTAAACCAATCGCAGTTGTGCCGTTGTCAAAAGTGAAGTCTAATGTGGGTGTGAAATTAAAGAAAGCGGAAGTTGGAGTCTCCCCAAATCCGGGTGTACCAGTATAAGTGCTAATCATAGCGGTTGCACCTTGGAACATATTGCTATAATCACTTACAGGACCACTAAGGGTATTCCAGCCTCGAATATATTGGTTAAATACTGACGCATCCCTAAACATCTCTACCATAGTAGTCACATTACTGGTATCCCAACCTAAAATATCTCCATTAAATGCTGACGCACCAAAAAACATATATTTCATATCAATCACATTACTGGTATCCCAATTACTAATATTTTGATCAAATACTGACGCAGCATTAAACATAGCTCCCATATCAATCACATTACTGGTATCCCAATTACTAATATTTTGATCAAAATCTGACGCACGACTAAACATAGCATGCATATTAGTTACATTTGATGTATCCCAATTACTTATATCTTTATCAAATACTGACGCACCATTAAACATAAATGCCATACTAGTGACATTACTGGTATTCCAACTGCTAATATTTTGATCAAATACTGACGCATTAACAAACATATATTCCATACTAGTGACATTACTGGTATTCCAACTGCTAATATTTTGATCAAATACTGACGCATTAACAAACATATATTCCATACTAATGGTTCCAACAGGAATAGTAGATGGAACACTTGTTAATTTACCAGCCTTATTAAACGCATAATCTAAATTAATAGCTCCTGTTCCCCAAC